>Ga0209577_10000037_pt1 | contig 107435 bp, 76 predicted proteins | sample GraSoiAngelo_109_FD_185874 | JGI IMG/M metagenome (GOLD analysis project Ga0209577, IMG submission 185874) | Grasslands soil microbial communities from the Angelo Coastal Reserve, California, USA - 14_0903_12_20cm (SPAdes) (version 2) | ecosystem: Environmental > Terrestrial > Soil >... | reverse complement strand
CAAAAGACGCTCGGCTTTTTCACAGTTCCCACAGGCCCAACAACAAGGATCTCTCTATAATGTATTGCAGGCAGCGATCCACCTTAAGAAGGCCAGATTTTGGTCCGAAGGATGGGGAGCACCTCACAGTCCACCTCTCACTGAGGGGCCGCGACCAGAGACCGGAGATCAGAGGACAAACCGGCAAAGTAAACCGCACTCCAAAAGACGCCCGGCCTGTCCGCGCGTACAGGGAAAAACTTTTTGGGCCAGCTGTACCAATTCGGGACTATTTGGGCAGGCGCAAACGGTCGTTCGTGCAGTATCTTGGCGCAGAAACAGAAAGTTGGTTCCAGGGGAGCAGCAAGAAGCTGCTAGGGAACCTAAAACCCAACAATCGAACAAGGGTTCTTCCTTCGCAGGCGCGGATGGAGGTTGCTTGGCGACGCCGCGGTTCAGGCCGTTCGTTGCACCGTGCGAATCCGGATTTGGGGAGGGGGACATGAGGCAAACATGGTTTGAGCAGTATCAGGAACGGCAAGCAGCAACACGAAGCAAACAGCGAGACAGTTTGACCGCAGAGCAGAGTGCACGCTACGCACAAGAAGCGCGCGGCGAGATGCGCGACTTGATCCAAGTACGAAGAAGAGAGCGGCAAAGGGAAGCAGAAAACAGCGGTTTTCTTGAAGTGCTGGAAAACGAAGCGATGGCGGACCAAGACATTAAATGGCCCCCGGGCTCGGACAGACACCCCTTTCAGCGAGTTGCGGACTTGTCGTTGAAGGTAGCGGGGCGAAACAAGATTCTTAGAGATCGGCTGTTTAAGTTTCTCGCGGAAGAGGCTGCAAAAGGAACTTGTGCAGCCGCTATTTACGAGGCCGTTTGGGAAACAGTCAACAACCTTGCGGATGACGTCCTGGATGAGGCGATTGGCATTGTTTATGACGAAACCCAAGCCAACGCTGCGACGGCTGCTTGATGCGTTGAGAAAATCCTGGTTCGCCACAGCGAGCCAAAGGGCCTGAACGATTCTCTGGACAGGGAATCAGCCCTGTGATTGAACCTGGGGTTGTAACTTGGAGTTGCTATGTTCTCTCCGTTCCACATATTAAAGGTGCAAAACGACGGTAGCCTTCGCTGGACCGAAGGGGCGCTAAACGTGGAACGTGCCAAAGCTCGTGTGAAAGTGCTCTCAGCATTCTCACCGGGGGAATATGTCATCACCAATTTGACGGGCAAAAAGATTTCGATCAAATCGCAGCCCAAGCGGATCTTGTTTCAGATCGGCTATGACCAAAGGGAGTTGAATTTGAGGGCCCAGCTGTTTCGCCGCTGCGGGCACGAGGTGCTTTCTGCCGCTGACAACGAAGCTGCAAAGCGTGCTCTGACCTCGATTGACAAGGTCGATGTGTTCGTCGTCGGCCACACGGCACCCGAACCAACGAGAAAAGAAATGGTCGACTGGCTGAAAGCGAATTTCCCTAACGTCAAAATCGTTGCCCTGACTCCGTCTGCTGGTCGCCAGTTGCCGCGCGCCGATTGCAATGTCGCATCGTATGACGGTGAAGAGTTGTTGTCCATCCTCGCAATTGCCACCAGCTGAGTCCTGGTTGGATATCCATTAGCCCAAGCCGGCGGATGGTGGAAGTACCTCGCTCCCGGGGCCAATCGATTTGATTGCTGCAGGTTGAATCGGCCATCACCCGGGAAGGGCTCAGGTTAAGCGGAATCGCTCGGGAGGCAAGCCTCTGACGCCAACCATCACCTCGAACACGCCGCCGGCGTAGCGTTCGTCTCCTTTGGCGAAGAGCGAGGCAGTGGTAACGAAGAGTCGGTCTAATCGAGGGCCACCAAACACACAGTTGGTAATATTGGATACGGGCATTTCAACGACCTTGTCTAGCCTGCCTGCGGGAGAAAATCGCAGTATGCATGAGCCGTGGAAGCGACAGTTCCAGAGAAAGCCCTGGTCGTCCATCGCCGAGCCGTCCGGAAGGCCCGGGGTAACGTCCGCAACGAAAGGGCGACGGTTGCCGATGGAGCTGTCCGACCAATCGTAGTCGTACGCATAGATGATGTTCCTGACAGAGCATCCGCAGTAGAAGGTCTTGCGGTCTGGGCTCCAGGCAAGCGTATTGGTTATCCCAAACCCGCTATCCCAAATAGATACTTGCCCATCAGGAGCAACGCGATAGAGGGAGCCCGAATTGCCCGACATTTCCAGAACGCCACCATCGGGAGCGACGTTATTACCCATGCTGCCGACCCAGAAGACCCCGTTAGGATCGGTAGCTCCGTCATTCAACCGATTGCGGGGCCAGTTGGGCTCTGGACACGCGAAAACGGTGCGTTCATCAGCGGAAGGGCGCCACAGAATCACTTTAGAACCCAACGCTACCAGCAAGCACTTCGGATCGGTCGTCAGTGACATTGCGCAGACAGGCTCGCCGAAAAACCAACTGGCCTTTTCTCCGGATGCCAGGATGTGACGTTGAATGCGAAAGCCGTTGATGTCGGTCCAGTACACGCTGCCTTCTTCCGGGTGCCACAGCGGGCTTTCTCCCACGATGTTGTGGGAGTCTTCGAGAAGGCGTACGACCGTCATGGGCTTCTCCGTGGGCCTCAAGGCTGGCGCTCCGGCTCGTTGAGGCCGACGGCTCCCTCTGGCAGATGCGTTTCACCTTTAAGAGTGACTGCCCGATAGCCGCCGTGCGTCTTGAAATAGGCGCCCATCGCTAAGAAAATGCACACGAGTACGACCGGAGCCACGGTGAGGAAACGAAACGCCTGGGCTGCTCCAAATTGATCGTAGATCCTGCCCATGAGCGGTAAAGCGCGGTACACGGCGATATTTCCAATCGCGCCCACGAGACTCAACAATAGGGCTCCGCCTTTGGGGAATTGTTCGCTCGTGATCGCCAGCATCGTGGGCCAGAAGTAGCAAACACCAATACCAAAGATTGTGGCTGCGCTAAACGCGGTGGCCGCGTTATAGGCGTAGCTGAGTGCGAACAAACCTACGCTCGCGAGAGCCGAGCAGGCGAGGATCAAGCCCACGGGAGAGATTCTTCGCACCAGCAGGCCGGCAAAGAAACGCATGACGAACATGAGCCCGCTGATGTACACCAAAACGAGAATGCCTGGAGTGTGCGCCGTTTTTCGCAGCACGGATTCCATCCACTGGTTCGGTCCGAGCTCGGTCGTCGCGGTCAGTACCATGCAAAATGCCAGAAGGAGGAACATCGGCCGCACCGTTTCGCGGAACATCGCCGCCGCCGAAATTCCGGAAGCAACCCTCTCCGTTGCAGGAAACTTTTGAGCGGCGGCCATCAATCCGTAAACGGTTGCAGGAATCAAGATAATTGCCATCTTGATCTTCCATCCCACACCAAGTTCCGCGAGCGCATAGGCCAACAAGCCGCCGACGATCAGCCCACCCGGCCACCAGGCGTGAAGCATATTGAGACGGTGTGTTTTCTTCTCGGGGTAAAGGGTCGCGATCAGCGGGTTGATCACCCCTTCGACTAGGCCATTGCCAAGTCCGATGATGAAGGTGGCCGCTTTTAGGATTTCATAACTGGGAGCGGCTATGGTCAGCAGAACCCCAGCGACTTGAAGCAGCGAAGCAAGGCTCAAGAGCGCTCGCATCCCGAGCGCGTCGCACAAAGGTCCACCTACGAGGATGGCAGCTGCAAAGCCTAGAAACGCCTCCCCGGCGAAAATGCCGACCAATTCTTTATCCACATGGAAAGAAGCACCGAGATCATCCATGATGGCGGCTCGAATTGAAAAGACCAGAGCCGTCGCGGCCAGAGCGAGGCAACTGGCGATGAATAGCCATCTGCGCTGGCCGGCTGACAAAGCGCCGCTTTTTGGCGTGACCATTTGCGTACTCACCCGATGCTTTCTCCTGCTTAAGCCCACCTACCAGTTTGGAGGGGCGCCGATCGGGTACTGCTCCAAGTCCAACACCGCGCCGGTGACACACTCGCTTTGGTCACTCGCAAAGTAGAGGGCGGCGAGGGCAATGTCACGGGGAAGCAGCAAGCGCCCAAAGGGACGGGTGCGAAGAGCTTCTTCTATCCAGCTCTTTCCCTTGCCTTCCTCGGCCTTCACGCGCCGCTCACCGGGAGTCAAGGTCCAGCCGGGATTAATCTGGTTCACGCGGATACGATACTGGTTTAGATAGCTCGCGGCATTTTTTGTAAGCGTCATCAGCGCTCCCTTGGATACGGAATATGCCATGAGCTTTGGTTCTCCGATATAGGCGTTGACCGAGCCGATGTTGATGATCGACCCTCTGTGCTGTTCCTTCATGTAGGCGACCGCTTCGCGCATGCATAAAAACGCGCCGCGTACGTTTGTCGCAAAAATGTCATCCCATAGTTCGGTGGACGTATTTTCAATGTTCCCGCGCGTGTTGTTTGCCGCGCAGTTCACCAAAACATCGATTCGGCCAAACGCTGCTACGGCCCGCACCATGAGGGTGCGGCAATCCGCCTCGCGGCGGACGTCGGCACGCTGAAAAATGGCCGAGGCTCCTTCACGGCCGAGGCTCTCGGCCGCCGCCATTCCGGCCGGCTCATCCTTGTCCGAGACCACGACGGAAGCGCCCTCGCTAGCAAACAGCCGCGCAATGCCTTCGCCCATTCCCACCGCAGAGCCGGTAACGACGGCAACGCGATTTTCTAATCGCCCTTTGTTCACAACTCTCTCAAAAGCACTCCGCGATCTTCCTTCGCAGGAAGCTTACCGATTCTCGAAGTTCTTCCAGGCCATTGAGACCATCTTCAATGGAGATCCATCCGTCGAATCCTACCGCTTTTAGCTCCGAGAAGATCTTACTGTAATCATTCAAACCCCTCCCGATCACGCCGTGCTTCAGGCCTTTTGCATATCCCGTGGTTCCGTCTTGGCGTTTCAAATCTTCCAGTGTGCCCCTCTCAAGATATCGATCGGAGGCGTGCATGGAGACGACGCGAAGCTTTACAGCGGCCAGCACCTCCAGTGGGTCCTCCCCCGCAATAATCGCGTTCGATGGATCGTAATTCACTCCGAACCACGGCGAGTCGATCTGATTGACGATTTCGAGGAAAGTGTCCAGGTCCTGAGCAAACTCGGGGTAGCGCCAGAAGCCGTCCTTGTAATGATTCTCCATGTTCAGGATGACTCCGCTGGATGCGGCGTGATCGAGCAAGGTGTTGATAGCGTCTACCGTCCAGCGAACTCCATCGTTGCGCGAGAGGCCTTCGCGTCTTTGTCCCGAGAGGACGCGGCAGAACCGGCCGCCGAGTTGAGCGGTAATGTCAATCATCTGTTTCTGACGCTCAATTTCTGTCCGTCGCGCGACGCTATCGGGCGTTGTGAAGTCAGGTGAAGCGCACATCATCGGCGCTTCCAAACGGCACCTGGTTAAATGCTTTCTGACGCGTTCTAAATATTCCGGCTCGAAGCTCTCGAAGAAGCGCGGATACATTTCAACGCCATCCACGTCGAGTGTGCCCGCCAGCTCGATCCAGTCAAAAAGACTCATGGTCCTGTTGACGCACAACTCATCCATGTAGCATTTGGGAAAGACGCTCAATTTCGGCATACTTCTCGGCTCACAAACCGCAAAAAGGCGCGTTCAAGCCTTTGCCGGATCAGCTCGGCTGCAAAACCGCTTTCACGTATCTGCCGCTGTGCATTCCATCAAAGCATTCTCTCCACTGGTCGAGTGTGGCCACCTGGCTAAGGATGGGGCTAACGCGGATCTGTTCGGCGCTCAGCATGGCCACCACCTTTTCCCAATTCTTGAAGGTGTGGCTGAAGCTGCCCTGTAATCGCACGGCCTTTTGCACTAGCGGGTCGAGGGAACAGTCGAGTGGTTCCCGTCCCCATCCCACCTTGGTGATTTGCCCACCGGGTCGCACCATTTCGAGCGCCATCTTGAGTGCCGCCGATACTCCCGTGGCGTCGATTACCAAGTCGGCCCCCAGGCCGTCTCGCATTCCTCGCAGGTACTCCACGGGGTCGGCTTGCTCGACGTTCAGGGTGTCGCTGGCGCCCAGAGCTCGCGCCACATCGAGCCGAGAGGCATCACGCCCGGTCCCCGCGACGATCAATCTTCCTGCTCCCGCAATGCGAGCCATTTCGGCGCCGAACAGCCCGATGGGGCCGGGGCCGAGCACAACGACGACATCCCCGGGCTGAATTTGACTTTTTACCGCGACGGCGTTGTAGGCGACACAACAAGGCTCGGTGAGGGCGGCGCGCTCGAAGGGAAGCGAGTCGGGAATGTGATGCAGGCAGCGCGCCGGTACGCGTACGTAGTTGGCCATGGCTCCGTGCGCCCCGGAGCCAAAGCCGGAACGCTTCGGACACAAATTGTATTCGCCGCTGAGGCAGTAGAGGCATTCGCCGCAGATCGAAGCGGCCGTCTCCGAAACGACGCGATCGCCCTCCCGAAATCCGCGGACGCGGCTTCCGACGCGCGCGATTGTGCCGCAAAACTCGTGCCCCAAGACGACGGGAACCCGTACGGGCCAACTCTGCGAATTATGATATTGATGCACGTCGCTCCCACACACGCCGACTGCGCCAACGCGTAAGAGCACTTCCTCTTCGCCAATCGCGGAGACCGGTATTTCCCGCAGTTCCACGGCAAGAGGCTCAAGAGCATAGTGCACGACGGCACTCATCATTTCTGTCATTCTCGAATCCTCCGCGTAATTTCGCTCAATACCGCCTTGAGGTCGCCGGCGCTGGTCTTGAAAGCATGTGCGTCGATTGCTAGTGGAGCGCCGACCACCACCAACGGTGCGCCAAGTTTGGGCATCCCTATGGCTTCTTCCAGGGTCAGTCCGCCAACGGCTTGCACAGGAATCCTGACGGCGTTCACCACGGCCTGCAAATCGTCGAGCGGGCTGACGCGGCCGCGGCCCGCTCTCGCCATGCCGTTACGCTCGTCGTAGCCCGTGTGATGGACGATGTAGTCGACCCCCAGGTCTTCCATCATGCGGCAGGCCGCAACTTTGTCTTCGCAAGCCAAATCATCTCCCATAGTTTTAATCCCGTAATCTCGCCCGGCTCTTACGACGGCTTTGATCGTTTCGATGTGGGAGCGGGCCATGACAACCACGTGGGTGGCCCCGGCTTTGGCCATCATTTCCGCCTCCAAGTAACCGCCATCCATAGTTTTGAGATCAGCTACGATGGGGTGCTTCGGGAACGCCCGCCGCAAGGCGCGCAAGCCGTGCAGGCCCTCAGCCAAAATAAGCGGAGTACCTGCTTCGAGCCAGTCGACTCCCGCTTCCACGGCGATCCTTGCGGTTTTCAGCGCCTCCGCGATGCCTGTCAGGTCGAGCGAAACCTGGACGATTGGTGGATGCGAACTCGTCATGGGAACAATTTTCATCCAGCATTGGAGACACTGATCATAACTCCGAGCGGCAGGGACGTCACGGACTGGGGCTAGCCGGAAAATCGCGAGATTCTGCAGACAGCCGCAAATGTTGGGCTGAGTCAAGATCAGTGGGAGCTGGACGCTGCACATGGCCAGCATCATCATCTCCGGCAGCCTCGGGAATCGGACTAAAAGAGTGGAAGGGCGCTCGAACGCGGGCCGGTTGGTTGCTCAGCCTCGCGCTTCTTTTGCTCGCGGGTTCCACGGTCATTGTTGGTTGCGGGAACTACAAGGCCTTGGCGGAGCATGGCCGTAGATTACGCAGCGCCACGCGCGGCGGAGTTGACGTCGCGGCCGGGAACGACATCGATCTGCAGCATGGGATCGGCCGCCGCAATGTAGGTGGTCTTGAGGCCCAGTTCCCGCCGCACAATGTTGCAGCCTTGGGCGATGGCGCTTGCTTTATAGAACGCGATCTCGCGGTTACAGCCTTGGCGGCCGAAGCCGCAGTCGCTCGAGACGATCAGGCGTTCAGCCGCGATGAACTTTAGCGCTTTGCGAATTTCACCGGCCACATCCTCCGGCCGGTCGGCTTGCAGCGAGCGGTGGCTCACGGCGCCGATGGCGATCTTCTTCTTAAGGTCGTTCCTAAAGGGCGCGAACAGTTCGAGATCTTTCTGGTTGCGGTCTTTCATCTCCAGCGTCCACACGTCGCCGCGGCAACGCTCCAAATAGATCTCGATGGAGTTGGCGTAACTGGTGTCCTCCATGACCCGTTGCATGTTGGGATTGCCCCAGCAGGTGTGAATCCAGAGCTCAACATCGTCAAGTCCCTGAACTTCGCGGTTGAACGCGTCGATCATGAATTTCACTTCCGGGTGCTCTTTACCGTAGGTGTTGGCCATGAAATGAAAGGTCGGCTCTTCGACCTGAATGCAGCGGCAACCGGCATCGCGCAGTGCCAGCAACTCCTTATTCATGGCTTCTGCCAGGTCCCAGATGACTTCGCGCTTGTCCTTGTATTTGGGCGTATGGATGTCCAAAAAGAGCGCCATCACCTGCGAGCAGCACGTGCCGAACTTCACCGGCTTGTGCGTTTTGCCCTGCGAGATGCGCCAAACCTTGGGATAATCGAGCGAGCGGTGTTCGATTTTGTCGACCACATGCGGCCAGCGCCAGCCGGTGTAAATCTCGTTCAGCAGTGTGCCCGGTGGATAGTGCAGCCAGGGCGCGGTCGTCTGTTCGGGCTGGAGGTAGTCGCCTTCAAAACCGGCCCAGCGTTGTAGCGGGTAGTGATGCCAGGCGCGTCCGGCCAGGTCCTCATCCACGTGCAGGTCGCCGTGCGTCAGAATGTCTAGTCCGGCGCGCTCCTGATCGCTGATCAGAACCGCCATCGCGTCCTGAAACTTCTCGCGAAAGCGGACATCGAGCATGCAGGTGTCCAGCGGACGGCCCCACATACTCACGTCAAACCAGCGTGGCCGCGGAAAAGACCCGGTAGTCGTACTGGGGAGAATTAGATTTGCGGTAGCAGTGAACATGGTTTCCTCCAACGGTCCCGATTGTACTCCCGCACGAATACTTCGGCGCTGGCTTGGAGTGAGCAAGGAACGCCCTGATGCAAGAAAGGCGTAACTTCCGAAACGATGGAACTACGGCTTCAACTCCAGAAAAGTCACGCCGTACCCGCCCAGGGTCACCGATATTTTCTCGGCTGGAGTGATGTTTACTGCGGCCGGCCCGTTCATCGCGTTCGTATGCGCGTCAATGGTTACCGTGGTCGCGCTAGAGAATGTTCCCAAGGCTGAAACGTCCACAATCACTGTTCGCGGATCTCCTGGTCCGTTATTGTCGGTGGGAGCACGCAACGCGTGATCCACGATCATGAGCGCCACGGAGCCGTCACTATTCCTTGTCGCAAGAACCTCCACGTTCGACGTCTCGGTCGCAGATAATTGCAAGATGTCAGGACCCGGTGACGTCGGCGTCGAAGGGAACATCTGCGCCAACCAGTAATCCACCCAGTAGCTCAGATACGTGCTGTCGGTGTTGAAGTCGACTTCGCCGGACTGCGTATCCGCTGCGTAAACCCAGTGATACAGCGCTTGGTTGGCCGCTTTGCCAAATTGCGAAAATACGTACGGCCGAAATGCCGCAAAAAACGCGCTGGTCCCTCGTGGATCGGAAACGAATTTCACCGTTGGATTGCAGTTGCTCGTTCCGTCGGGGTTGGCATAGTCCGAGTTCACGTTGTTTTCCGTCACCCAGAGCGGCACATTTGCGAGGTCGGCTCGCGTGGTGAGTTCCTGATAGACGTAATTGATGTATTGGATCATCAACAGCACACGATCGAACAACGTGGCGTCCACCTCTTGCTGGTTGCAGGTGGGATAGAAATGCGTGGAGACAACATTCACCTGCGCATTCACTCCTCCGTTCGCCGGCGGCGCTACGAACGGCGGCAGGTCGGTTGTTGGGTTTGTCACCGCAAGCTCCAATGCGGAAAATTTGATCGTGCTGTCTACGGCGAGCATCGCGGGAACCACCGCATTGTAAAGCTGTAGGTACTGGCTCGCGGTTAGGCCGTTGATGTTGTATTCATTGAAAATGCCCCACCAAGTGATCGGGAGTTGCGGATAGCTTGGCGCAACGAAAGTAGTTCCGCCCCAGCTAAACCCGCCCTTGTTGTAATACTTCACTAGGTTCGCGCTGTAGGCGGCGAAAGCCTGCACGTTGGTCGAATTAAAAATGAAATTCCCCGTCGTTGGATCATTCAGAAACGCCGGCGCCACGGCGACCTGAAACTCCGGACTGTTGTCCCCCACGCCGAGCACCGGCTGCACATAGGAGTCCAAGCTCGAAAAATCCCAGTCCGTCGCGGACCCGGTGTTCGCTTTCCAGGGCACCGATCCGGCAATGACTTGCACGCGAATATGTTGCGGGCCAAGTTTGTTCAGCTGAGCCGGTTCGGTCGCCGTGTGATTCTGGAAGAAGGGGTAGTTCCCTCCGCCCGCCTGGAACGACGTGGACATGAATTCTTCCAGTTTGCCGCCAACTCCCAGGGTCGTATCGACCCTGTTCGCGACGGAGGCCGCAACCGCAATCACCAGCACAAATGGCTGGCTCGCCGTCCGGGTCCCGTCTGTCACCAGCACCTTTGCAGAGTACGTCCCTGACGGAGTTGCGCTTGTGGCGATCAAGGAAAGAGTCCCGCTCAATCCGACCGCCGCGGGGACGAATTGCGAGGTGATCCCGCTCGGCAAATTGCTTGCGGTAACCGATATCGAGCTCGCCGAACTCGCCCCGCTGACAGTGACACCCATAGTCCCCGGCGTTCCGTCTTGAGCCGCAACAAGAGTATCTGTAGAAAGCGAGACCGATAGGGGCCCGGAAGGCGCAGCTGGCGGGCTGCTCGACGAGCCGCCACCGCAGCCGGCGAACGCCAAGGCCGTCAGCGTGGCCAAGAGCACACTGCTCTCGAGAAGTCTTTGGGGCTTCATATCACACCTACTTCCTGCCGGGCTTCATCGAGGGCCAAGCTATTTTACTTCGAGGCTTGCTCTTACCACCCAAACGGATACTCATGGAAGGGAATGCGTGGAGGGATTACTGAGTCTCGCAAAATATGGCGCCACGCCCCTTTGGAGTGCGGCAGCCCAGCTGCCGCTTTTCCGCCTGCTCGCACCGCTCTGTATTTTGCGATCCTCAATAGATTAGTGGTAGGAAGCAACGAAGGCTTTGTAAGCAGCCTCGGTACTTTCTGGGGCAGCGATTTCAGACGAAATCAAGATGCGGTAACGGAAGGTGACGCTCTGGTTGGGCGCCAAAGTGAGGTTCAGCTCTTCTTTGCCATTACTGAAGACCTTCTCGCCAAGCGGATTTGCAGCAAAAAGGCCGTAGCCGCGGGCGTGCCAATAGGTAGGAAAGCCGGGATTCAAAGGGTGATCGAAAATCGAAATGGTAACCGGCTCATCGCCAACCTTTCCACTCAGATTGCACCAGCGGCCCCGCGTTCCCCAAGCGGCGTCGCCTTTCTTGCCCTCGCTGGTGAGATAGACGCCGTTGACCCCTGTGTTGTCGAGCTTGGCCACCGCCGTCGAGCGCCCGCTCGCGTCGGTGAACACTTCCGGCTTGTCGGAAGGAAGTTCGAGCGCGCGAACCACACGGATACCTAGCATGCCGTCCTTGGCATCCGCGAACACCACTTTTTCATCCTGCGCGGTCAATGTGGTGATGCGATCCACGCTGCGAAAACCTGGTCCCCCGCGAAACACGTAACGCGTATGTTCCTTCAATAAAACTTTCTTGTCGTAGGTGAGCCAGTCGGCTTCCACCTCTAAGCTGCCTTTGTCAGCACCGCTTTCTGCGGAGACGATAGATCGCTGGCGAATGGTTCCCATTTTCGGAGCGTCTTTTGGCTTGATGGCCTCCGAATTGTTCCAGAAGTCGATTCCATTGACATTTTCGTAGGTTAGCCAGAGCCCTACATGATGAGGATGGTCGGTGCGCTCGCCGGAGCGCGGCTCGAGCGGAAAGCCACGAGTGATGATGGTGCCTCTAGCGGTGCGCAATGGGTAAAGGACAGGCTTCGTGAGCTTCGAAGGCCAAATGTAGGAAGTAAAGGGCTGGCCGTCGATGGAAATGTCGACACGCTTCGCCGCTTCGTCAGGAACAACCAGAATTCGGTCATTCGGATGGGGCTTCGCAGAGCCGAATAGCGCCACCATGGCAGGCGCACCCAGCAGCAGGAGCGTCGCACCGAAAATCGAGATGCGCATAGCTAGTTGTCGTAAGCTTTCCCAGCTTAAACTTCTTCGGGAACCACGTAGGGCGCACGGTAGCTGCCTCGCAGCATCCGATTTGCTTCGTCATCCCCGACGACCATCTCCTTCTCGGGATCGAACTTTAGGGCGCGGCCCAGCCGATACGAAGCATTCGCCAGGTGCACTAGTGTCGTCGAGATGTGGCCCTCCTCAATCGGGCAATGAATGTCCTCGGCGCGCCGGCTGCGAACGCACTCAATGAAGTTTGCGTAATGATCCCCGGAGCCTTTGCCGGAAGGTCCCGGCGCGCACTGATTGGTAATCCAGGTTTTGTAAGCGTCGTATCCATTGGCGGCCAGATAGCCGTTGGATCCATAAAAAAGATTTCCAATCGTGTTGGTCTTGGCGTCCATGGGCCCCAGGGAGTGCTGCTTGCTCGGTGTGGGATTAAGACCTGCCGGCGGCAGCGCGCTGCCGCCGAATTCGGGAGTGCCGATTCCCGCTTCGTGATTGGTGATCCAGTGGCGGACTTCGAGCTCCAGCATCTTGCGCTTGCCATCGGCCGTATCGAAACAGAACGTGGCGTGCAGCGTATTGGGCGTTTCCTGATCATCCTGAAACATGAAGTGTCCACCCATCGCGGACACATGGACGGGAAATCTCACTCCTAACCCCCACCGAGCAATGTCAATTTCGTGGATAGCCTGATTGCCGACTTCCCCGTTTCCCGTGTCCCAAATCCAATGCCAGTTGTAGTGAAAGCGATTCCGCGTAAACGGCTTCAGCGGCGCCGGGCCCGTCCACAGATCGTAGTGCACCCCAGCTGGAACGGGTTCCTCGGGAGTGTGGCCGATCGACGGCCGCCACTTGTAACAAATCGCGCGCGCCAGGTACACGTCCCCGATCGTACCATCGTTCAAGTGCCCAATGGCTTCGATCATGCCGGGATTCGATCGCGATTGGCTTCCATGCTGGCAAATCCGGTTGTATTTCTTGACCGCGCGAACGAGCTGCCTTCCTTCAAACCAGTTATGGGAACATGGCTTTTCCACGTAGACGTCCTTCTCGGCCTGGCAAGCCCAGATCGCAATCAGCGAGTGCCAATGATTCGGAGTAGCGATGGAGATTCCATCGATTTCTTTGTCTTCGAGCAGCTTGCGAACATCGACGTAGGACTTGGGCTTTGGCAACCCCATCTTCTCGACGTTTTCAAGGCGCTGGTTCAACACGCTTTCGTCTACATCACAGAGAGCGGCAATCTCCGTGTTTGGAACGCGTGCGAAGCCGCGGATGTGATCGTGGCCGCGGCCTCGCACTCCGCAGATGGCCACCCTCACTCGGTCGTTCGCGCCCAGGATTCGCGCGTAGCCCGGTCGAGCTGATGCCAGCGCTGTTCCGGCGACGCCCGCGCCAGCAACTTTAAGAAACTCTCTTCGAGAAGCCTTTGATGCACACATACAACCTCCTAGAAAGCCGAAAAGAATGCCGTAAACCCTTGCTGCGCTTGACCCTAACGAGTCGAGCATCGGAAGCGGCAGATTATTTCCTCAGCGCATCAATAGTAATCCAGGATCAAAATTTGTGATGTTTAAACTTCCTAAAGACATCCTTTAGAACCACGAAAATCGCCGAACGAGCTCAGGCCGATGTTTTGCCGGCGATCGGTTGGCCAACAGGGCTCCCTGCGGTTACCGATACCGTTGCCGGATCTTCACCGTGCGATCCAGTTCATCAGACACTTCTAGAATTTTTAGCCGAAGATCTCGGTCCAGCGGCGCGGTGCGCAGAAATTCGTGGACCTGTGTCTGGGCTTTGGCGGAATGCTGGCCCCCGATAAACGCATTGAGCCATCCGAGCAGAAAAAAGATTTTGCGGTCGCGCTTGATGTGCGGCAGCGCTTCGAGTGCGCGTTTTAGGTAGGGAAGGGTTAACTCGGATTGGTTCCAGTAATTGAAGGCTCCCAGGCTTTGTTCGATCCAATCTTCCGGGCGGGAGGAAACGCGCAGGTACTCGTTGAAATAGCGTTGCTTGGAGGCGTTATCGGGACGGGCGGCCTGCGCCACGTAAGCATACTTCTGGCCATCGCCGGTGTTGTCGCGCTTCTGCTCCGCGGCGAAGAAGGTTTCGGCATCCGGATCGTTTAGAGCGATGAGCGCGAGGACCATCGTCCAGCGATCCAAGGAACGAAGTTCCACACCGGGAACGCTGATCTTTCCGGAAAGAAGCTCTTTCAGTTGCGCGCGGCCCTGGGCGGTTTCGGCAATGGCGCGAAACCCCCGAAACCAAATGATGCGCAAATCCTGATTCGGAGAATGCAACATCAGGCCAGATGCCAACTTCTCCGCTTCGGGGACAAGTTCTCGACGCACGTTCGGTTTGACGTAACGGTGCAAGCAGGTGGTGAGGTGGCCGATGAGACTCTGAGCCAACGATTCGTCGGTCTCCTGCGGAAGGAGGCGGAGGGCCAGTTCGGTAAAATTGCGGGGAGCGAACTCCGCTTCGCGAACCGAATCCCACAGCGAGCCCCAAAGCAAGGTTCGCTCGAAAACATCGGAGATTTCGCCGAGCTGCTCGATGACGGCCTTGCGGCTGCGTTCGTCCAGTAAAAAGCGGCCGTAGGCGTAATCCTGATCGTTGAGGAAAACATATTCGGGGCAAGCCTTCCCAATGGCTTCCTGCAAGTCGGCTCGCTGCGTGTTCAGTTCCGCGCGGGCATGAATTGCGGCACGGTCAGGATATACCAGCAAGATTTGCATGCCCATGGGCCAAATGCCGCCTTCGCCCAGAACATCGTGCTGCGCCAACGAAAAGTGGTCGATGTGGTTTTGCTTGTCGCAGGCCCAGGTCACATCGACCTGAGGCATGCCGCGATGACGAATCCACATGGCCGCCCAATCTTGAAGCGGCTTTCCGGAGACACGTTCGAACGCGTGCACCAGGTCGCTCCACTCCGCGTTGGCGTAAGCATGCTCTTTCAGATAAAGCCGCAGACCATCGCGAAAGTTTTCTTCGCCAAGAACAAAGGCAAGCTGCTTCAGCACGCCGGGAGCTTTGGAATAGACAATCGCGCCATAGGCGGATTTGGCGTCTTTCAGATTGCCAATGTCTTGGTAGATCGGCGTTGTGCCCTTGGTCGAATCAATGGAATAGGCGGCGGGTTTAATGGATTGATAGAAACGCTTCCATATTTTTTCGTCAGGCTTAATCGAAACCAGAGCCTGGTAAGCCATGTATTGAGCGAATCCTTCTTTGAGCCAGAGGTCGTCAAACCAGCGCATGGTGGTGAAGTCGCCGAACCATTGGTGGGTCAGCTCATGGAGTACAAGGATGTCGCGATTCAGGTGGTCGCTGTGCGTCGGAGCGATTCGAAAAAGAACGGATTCCTCTCGCAGAAACGTTGCTCCGGCATGCTCCATTCCACCATAAGCAAAGCCGGGAATCAGCACCATGTCGTATTTGGGAAACGGGAAAGGCTGTGCGAAGAAGCCGGAAAGATAATTGATTCCTTGGGCCGCGATTTGTTGCACTTCAGGCGCTTCTTCTTCCGCCTTTTTGAATTTGGACTGGCGAACATACAGTCCAGGCAGGCCTGGCGTTTCGTGCACTTTGCGAAACAGACCGGCGGCGAAAGCAAAAAGATACGTGCTGATGGGACGGGTTTCGGAAAAAGCCGTGAGGCGCTGGCCGGGACCAGCTTGTGATTGCGACTCGACTGCGGTATTGGAAAGGAGGGTCCAATTCTCCGGAGCGATGAGCTCGAGACGGAAGCGACCCTTCAAATCGGGCTGGTCAAAACACGGAAAGGCCATCTCGGCGTCCATGGGAACGAACAGTGTGTACAGATATTCCCCGTTGTCGTCCTTGTCTTCGAAGCGAGTGATTGCTTTTCCCGCGGCGGCGACAGGCGCAGTGAAATCTGTGCTGACCGCATTTTCACCTGCGTGAATGGTGTTCGCGGGAAGCTCGATGTGGCCGTTTTCAATGTTTGCCGGCACCGCTACACCATTGACGGTTAGATTTGTGACTGCTCCTTCGCGGAAGTCGATCGGAATTGGCCGAGAAGAATGGGCATGAAATTGAAGGTCTTCATGGCCGGACACGGTGCTAGCGTGCGGAGTCAGTGTGAAGCGCAGATGATAGTGAACGTCGGAAATCTCCGCGGCGCGCTGACGTGCAAGTTCCCGCGGGATGCCCTCGGGCGTAGCGGCGATCAAACTGTTCGCCGCCGACAGTGCGAACGCGGCAACCATCACGCGCATAGAGGGAAGAAATCTACACGACCTCGAGGTGTAGGGGGAAGGCCCGAGCCGCAAAGTGCGGCCGGAGACCTCTGCCCAGCTTGCGTCTTGTCAGCCTGCCTGCTCCGATTTCTAACACAATGTCAGCCAGAATAACGTTATGATAGGGCCGCCTGGAGAGAAGCCAGGGGTGATCGGTTTGCATTCGCAGAAACTCAGTCACGCGCGTTCTAGATTTTTGGCTGCACTACTCTTCATGGTCATGATCGTGGTCCTTTCCTTCTTGGAGCGTGCACATTCTCAAGTCCTCGCGCAGGGTCAATCGGAGAATCGTCCGTGGATGGACAAGGCGCTGTCGCCGGACCGCCGCGCGGACTGGGTCCTTCAAGAGATGACCCTCGACGAGAAAATCGCGCTGCTGCATGGAAACGGCATGCCCGGTTGGCCGAGAACCGTGCCGGGCGCTAACCCCTGCCTTGGCAACGGCGGTGCCGGTTTTGTCCTCGGCGTGCCGCGGCTCGGCATTCCAATCATTCAGATGAGCGACGCGGCCTACGGCGTGCGCAGCAGCGGAGAGAACGGCCGCTACTCGACCGCGCTTCCATCTAGCATCGCATCCGCAGCGAGTTGGGACGTGCAAGCGGCGTGCGCCTACGGCGCGCTGATTGGACGCGAACTGCGCGCGCAAGGCTACAACATGACGCTCGGCGGTGGCGTGAACTTGACGCGCGAACCTCGCAATGGCCGCACGTTCGAATACCTGGGCGAAGACCCCATCCTGGCCGGCACCATGGTGGGCAACCGCGTGAAATGCGAGCAGGCGCAGCATGTCATAGGCGACATGAAGCACTACGCCTTGAACGATCAAGAGAGCGGACGCAACGAAGTGAATGTGATCATCGGCAAGCGCGCCATGCGCGAGAGCGACCTACTGGCTTTTCAAATCGGCATTGAGATTGCCGATCCTGGCGCTGTGATGTGCTCCTACAACGCGGTCATGGGCGATTACGCCTGCGAGAACAAATACCTACTGACGGACGTGCTCAAGAAGGATTGGAACTTCAAAGGCTTCGTGCTTTCGGACTGGGCCGGCACACACAGCACTGAAAAAGCGTCCGCTGCTGGATTGGATCACGAAGAGCCGATGGACGATTTCTTTGGAGAGAAATTCAAGGCCGCCGTCGAAGCAGGCAAGATCCCCATGTCCGAATTGAATGACCACGTGCATCGCATTTTGCGCTCGGAATTCGCCAGCGGCATGGTCGACAATCCCGTGCAGAAAAGTGTGGTGGATGTCGAAGGCAGGTTCGACATTTCCCGCCACATCGCGGAGCAAAGCATTGTCCTGCTGAAGAATGACCAGGGAATCCTGCCGCTCGACCGCACAAAGCTGCGTTCCATCGCCGTGATCGGGACGAACGCGAACACCAGCATGATTTCCGGCGGCGGTTCTGCCCAGGTGGATCCTCCGGGACACGGCGCAACCCAATGGAAGGAGCACGTCTGGTTTCCGACGTCTCCGCTGAAGGCCATCGCGCCCAAAGCTCCGGAAGCGACCGTGGAGTTCGACTCCGGCGCGGACCCTGCCTCAGCGGCAGCATTGGCGAAGAGGTCCGACGTCGCCATCGTCTTTGTCTATCAGTGGGAGAGCGAGGACATGGACCTACCGAATCTCTCTTTGCCGGAGAATCAGGACGCGATCATTGAGCAAGTAGCTGCGGCCAACCCGCGAACCTTGGTCGTACTCGAAACGGGCACTGCGGTGACCATGCCCTGGCTGAATCAAGTGCGCGGTGTTGTCGAAGCGTGGTACGCCGGCAGCAAGGGCGCCGACGCCGTTGCGAATATTCTTTTTGGCGAAGTGAACCCGAGCGCAAAACTACCCATGACTTTTCCACGCAGCGAAGCCGATCTTCCGCATCCGCGATTGGTGACGCCGCCGCCGGACAAAGCAACAGAAGGCAAGCTTACTTTCGAAGTGCATTACGATGAACGGTTGAAGGTTGGCTACAAATGGTATGACGCTGAAAACAAGCCGGTGCTCTTTCCCTTCGGCTTCGGGCTTTCCTACACGACATTCAGTTATTCTGGCCTGAGAGTCACTACGGGAAGCGGGACAACCGTCGGCTTCACCGTGAAAAACACCGGCAGCCGCGCGGGCGAGGAAATCGCCGAAGTTTATGCCGCCCTTCCCGCAAACGCCGGCGAACCGCCGAAGCGGCTGGTCGGCTGGGACAAAGTGCAACTGAATGCGGGCGAGAGCAAAGAAGTGACCGTGCCCGTAAAAACTTTTTATCTCTCAATTTATGACGAGGCTTCTGACAGCTGGAAGCTTGTGCCGGGTAGCTACACGTTCATGGTGGGCGGCTCGTCGCAGAACCTGCCGCTCGTCGAGACAGTCAACTTGAAATAGGTTTGTCGAACGGCGGAAAAGGATCCGCCGTTTTTCAAGGCCGCGTGCACATCCAGGGGACCATACAACCGCGCTGCGCAGGTTCGAGCCACCAAGCTCGCCTGCCTTATTAGGATTACCTCCAGCGGTTGGCCCGCTTCGGAAAAGCCTCGCTCTCGGATCAGTGGTCTTCGCCCTCGAGGGCCTTTTCAATCTCGTGCGCATCGTTTAGGAGTGCGGTGCCGTCAGCAGCTGCCAGTTCCGGCTTCTTGAGGATGGAGGCAGCTTCCGAAAAATAAATCAAGGCCAGGTCCTTGCAATGCTCCGTGACCAAACATTGTTCCGTCATCGTAGTCGCGAGCGGGAGAATTTCGCGCCGGGTATCGCCCACTTTTACCGGGGCCTTGGCAGGTGTCTCCAGGGCTTCACTAAGCAAGGTGAGTTGGTAGGTGAATCCACCTGCGGCATAGAAGAATTTGTTCTCCGGGTGCGCGTTGCAAAACTGATCCAGCCGCGCTCGGAGATCGTGGATCAACCGTGGCGCTGCACTCAAACCTTGTTTAGGTTGCGATTTTAGGTACGCTTGGGCTTGTGACGCGAGCGTGACCAAGTCGCTGGGGGCGGCGGTTCTTTGCAGGTCGCGGTGAAGGCTCAGCGCCCATCCAGAAGCCACGTCACTAGTGCGGGACCACCAGGTCTCGATCATCCGCATATTCAGCCCCATCCTAAAATAGGCCTGCCCCTGCGCATTTTTATCCAAAGCCGGAGTTGCTGTCGGGAGCGAAGGCGGGTTTGTCGTCTTTGCCGGAGAAATCTCCGGCTTGTCTGTCGCCGCGCTCCCCTTGACCGAGTTTTCCCGGATTGTCTCGGACTTTTTCAATAGAGCGATCACATTGGCGTAGTTGTGTTTCTCAGCCAGGGACAGCGCGGTGTTTCCATCACGATCATGAATGCTGAGGTCCGCTCCTTTATCCAGCAAAGCTCCAACCACTTCGGCGTGGCCTTCTTCGCTTGCTTCGATCAAAGCCGTCTTTCCCGTATTATCCTTGGCATTCAAATCGGCGCCCTTCTCAAGCAGAACCTTCACCGTGGCAATATCGCCCCGGTAGGCTGCCCGGATTAATGGCGTATCCTCGTATTTATTTCTCGCATTTACATCGGCCCCTTTCTCCAGCAGGACGCGGACAACGTCGGTTCGCTGCGAAAACGCCGCCCAGAACAGTGCTGTCCAACCTCCGTCGTCCTTGGCATTCACTTCAGCACCCTTCTCGAGCAACAGCCGCGCGGTGTCCGCATAGCCTTCAACCGCAGCTTCTATCAACGCCGTCCGTCCTGTGTTACCCCTGGCGTTCACAAGTGCGCCTCTGTCGAGCAGCAGCCTCGCAGTATCGGCATGGCCAGTTAGCGCTGCGTACATCAATGGTGTGTTCCCGAAAGCGCCGCGACCATTCACGTCCGCTCCCTTTTGCAGCAGGTTTTGCACATTGGCAGTATCCCCCATCTGGGCAGCATCGAGGAGCTGCTGATTGAGGTTCTGTTGGGCCGGCGAAACTAAGGCCGCCGAACCCGGCGGGGAAGGGGAGGAAGTGGAGGAAGGGGAGGAAGCGGAAGAAGGGGAAGGAATGGAAGAAGGGGTGCCAGGCTTCGCGGCAGAGGCATCCGCGGCGGTCTGCGGTATGGGCTTGCGTGCTATCTCTTGTTGCGTGGCTGCAGAAAAAGTTGTGAGCACGGCAACAACCGCGGAATAGTTGTATTTTCTTGCCAAGGAGAGAGCCGTGTTTCCATCCTTGTCGCGCGCGTTGGCATCCGCTCCCCTTTTCAACAAGGCCAGCGCACTATCCTGATAACCCGATGAGGCTGCGACGATTAACGCGGTCCACCCGTTTTTGTCTTTGGCATTTACATTGGCCCGGCCGTCCAGTAAAGCGCCGAGAACATCTGCGCGGCCAGAAGCCGCTCCGCTCATCAATGCCGTCCATCCGTTGTTATCCTTCATGTTGGCGTCCGCGCCGCCTTTCAACAAGGCGAGCACCGCGTCCGTTTGGCCGTTACGCGCTGCGCTCATCAGCGCTGTCCACCCGGTCTTGTCCTTGGCGTTTACGTTTGCCCCTTTTGCCAACAAGGCACGCACGCCTTCCGTGCTCTTCATTGAGGCTGCCCACATCAACGCCGTCCGGCCGTTCTTATCCTTTGTGTTCGGGTTGGCCCCTTGCTTGAGGAGCTTTTCGATCTGTGCCGCATCTTGTTTCTTTGCGGCCTCGAGTAGTCTGGCATTCAAATCCTGCGCAGATACAGGTAAGGCAAGAGACAGGATTATGCCCAATGTCCACGCTGGTCTTGTCACGTTTGGCCTCTGCGTAGTTTCGGACTCCAAGCTCCGCTTTGTGCCGGCCTACTCGCGGTGGAACGGAGCCAAAGCGCAAAAAAGAACACAAACCCTGCCATTAACAGCTTACTCGCGTCAGCAGGCGAAATCGCCTTGTTCTTGCAAATTTGTGCCATCGCAAATAACGACGGAGCTTCTTTGGACGGAGTTCAGACCTGCCGGGAAAACGCGGAATCTTCCGCCACCAAAGCTCAGCAATCAACGAATAAATATCTGTCTAATCCCCGAAGACTCAGCTGCGCTCAGGACGCACCCGCCGTGCTGCAGAGGGCGGCGCCGCCCGCGATCCCGGATTCCACGCCATACCGCGCAGGAACGATGGGGATTTCCCCGCAGCGTTTGTTCATGCACCACGCGGGCAGACCTTTGCGGATTTCCCCAAAAAAGCGATTCAGCATTGGCGCCACGCCGCCGCCGATGATGATTACCTCAGGCTCGAGCAGATCCACGATGTTGCCGAGCCAGATCGTGATCACCCCGACCGTTTCGAGCAGGATTTCTTTTGCGAGCGAATCGCCCGCAGCGTAGGCGCGTCCGACCATCTCGCTCGTGACCGCTTCTATTTTTCCACCGGCCAGCTCGAGCATGGCCGATTCTTGTCCGGTTGATTGCGCGAGCCGCGCCTGCGCTTTTCTTGCGATAGATGTGCCCGAAGCCAGTGCTTCGATGCAGCCCTTCTTCCCGCATCCACAAACCGGCCCGTGGTAGTCGATGACCATGTGGCCCGCTTCGTCTGCCGCGCCGGTGCGCCCGTGATAAATGCGTCCGTCAAAAAGAATTCCCGCACCGATGCCTGTGCCAATGCAAGTGTAAAAAACATTTCGGTAACCGCGGCCCGCTCCCCAGAGTGCTTCCGCGAGCCCCGCGGATTTGGCGTCGTTCTCCAACTTTACCGAACCGTCGTACCGTCGCGCGATTTCCGCAGCCAGCGGATAATTGCGCCAGCACGTCACGTTGGGAGGATTCAGCACGACGCCAGTGTGAGGATCGAGCGGCCCCGGGGCGCAAATGCCGATGCGCCACTTAGCCTCCTTGTCCGGCGCGAGCTTCAGCAGTTCGTCAATCGCGGCGGTCACGGCAGCCAGTCCCTCCTCTGCCGTGCCGTGGGGGTTCATTGGCACGCGCGTGTGCTCATGGATTTCACCGTGCGCGTCGACAAATCCTGCAGCCACTTTCGTGCCGCCCACATCCACGCCAATGGCCCACGTGCTGGCTTCCCTTTGGGTCGTTGTCATCTTTGGCAGGTCAATCCGCTAAGTTTTGGAATAGCGCACGCTGTTCGGTTTCGAGCCGCTCAAGGCGAAGAAGAGGATATAGAGGTAGCAGATCACGGGCAAAAAGAAGGCGTGATGAATTCCGATCCTGTCTGCGATCCAGCCTTGCGTCACGGGAATAATGGCCCCGCCGACAATAGCCATGATCAAGATTCCGGAGCCGTCGCCCGTGAGCGGGCCAAGCTCCGCCACGCCTAGCGTGAAAATGCTTGGGAACATGATGGAGTTGAAAAAGCCGACCAGAATAATGCTCCACATCGCAAGATGTCCCGTGCTCAGCATCGAGACCGCTACCAGCGCGGTCGTGGATATGGCGCAAATACCGAGTAGTGCTTCGGTCGTTGCCGTCACGCGCCCCCCGCGAAGCGCAGAGACCACAGCGACCGCTGCTGACGCAACGGCTACCAGCGCAAGCAACGGACGGCCTTCAACCAATAGCCACGCAAGCCACGTGAGATTCGGCACTCCGGGTTGGTATCCGGCCGGCATGTGACTTTCTATCGGATAGGAAAGCAAAATTAGCGCCAGGCTGACCGCGGCTACCACGCTTAGGGACGTCGACTTGGCCTCGCTTAGCAAACTCGAACCGATGAACCGTCCCAGCATCGCACCGCCCCAATAGAATGCCACAAAGCTCGCCGCGACCTTTTCCGCTAGCCCGCCAATGTAGGGCTCGTGGAAGTAATTCACCAAAAAGCTTCCGATAGAGACTTCGGCGCCCACATAGACAAATATGGCAATCGCGCCAAACACCAGGTTCGGATGCTTCCAGATAGAGTCGCTCACCTTTTCGCCGACCCTGTGCTGCGCATGTTCGATTTTCGGCAGTTTGAAACTGCCGATGGCCATGGCCAGCAGCACTAACGCGATTCCCAGGCCCACGTAGGGAGTTTTGACCGTGGCCGCTTCCTGCAAGCGATAAGCCTGCAAGGCGTCCGGTGCCATTGCCCGTACCTCGCTCATTGTTTTAGGGACAGCGCTGAGAATCAAAAGTCCTCCAAAAAATGGAGCAAGAAAAGTCCCCAGTGAGTTGAACGCCTGCGTCAAATTCAGGCGACTGGAAGCGGTCTCAGGCTTGCCGAGAACAGTCACGTAGGGATTAGCCGCCACTTGTAAGCAGGTGATGCCAGCGGCTAAAACAATCAAGGCTGCCAGGAACAGCGGAAACGACGGCACACTTGCCGCAGGAACGAAAAGGAATGCGCCCAAGCCCATCATGAGCAAGCCAGAGACCATGGAACGCTGGTAGCCAATCCAGTCGATGATTTTGGCGGAAGGTATGGAGAAAATGAAATAGGCGCCAAAGAACGCGAACTGAATCAGCATCACTTGCGCATAGTTCAAGTCGAAGATGGATTTCAGGTGGGGTACGAGAATATCGTTGAGACACGTCAGGAACCCCCACATGAAAAACAAGGTCGTGACCACCGACAGCGGCCCGGTGTAGGTCTGAGAAGGCTCGCTGGCTATCCCGGCGCTTTTCAAGCTTACGTTAACCATTGTGGTTTTCTTCCATTCTCTTGCAGCATCCGCCCAAAGCTGCGGCTTTCAGCCGGCAGGATGATGACACAGTTGGCGCGCAGAGAAAACCTTTGTCGTTCGCCGGGTGCGGTCGCGGCGTGTGATAGAGTGTCGGCAGGATTTTTATTGTAAAGATACGGGTGCGAAATGAACACGCCAAAATTCCTCACTCTCCTTGTGGTTTCGTGTTCCTCCACGCCCTTTCTCTCTGCCAAGCCCCTACGCGCGCAAGAGGCTTCTCCGGCCATTGTGGTGCTCAACGAAGCCGGCCTGCCCTCGGCGGATTCGCCGGCTTTTCCACAGCGGCAACTCGCAAAGGCTCTCCCGGAAGCGCGTTTTGCCTCCGCGAAGGAACTCGATTCTCTGCTGACGAACTCCCCGCCTCGGTTGCTTGTGCTTCCCTACGGCTCCGCTTTCCCAGAAGAGAATTGGTCCGCCATTTACGCGTTTCTCGAGCAGGGGGGAAATTTGCTGGTTCTTGGCGGGCGGCCCTTTACGCGGGCCGCGTATCACGATGATTCCGGCTGGCATCTGCGCGATTACAGCGTGCGCTTCATCCTGCGATTATCCATGGATCAATTTCAAACGGCGCCTGGCTCTGCGGGGATGGAATTCCAAAACAATGCGGACATCACGATTTCTCTGCCGCATTTTTCCTGGCAGCGCGCGTTCAGCCCCGTGATCCGGCTGAGCGCTGTGGATTTGTACAATCGCGGCGGCTCGGCGGGCTCGATTGACGCGCGGCTCGATCCGCTCGCCTGGGGAGTGAAAAACGGCCGCAAGATGGCGGCTCCGGTCATGGAAATCGATCATTTGCGTAATGGGTTCGATGGCGGGCGCTGGGTTTTTCTCACGTCGGAACTTGACCCGCAGTTTCCGGCGAGCAACGAAGCCGTCACGCTGATTCACACGCTGGCTGAACGCGCTCAACACGGTTCCGAAGAATTCACCGCGCGTCCTACGCTTCCTCTGTATCTTCCGGGCGAGCCTGTGGAAGTCGAAATTCTCTGGCATGCGGCCAAACAGCCAACTGGCCCGCTGACCATTCGAATCACGGAGTTCCCCGAAGCGCAACCCTCCGAGCGCGAGGTGCAGACTATAAATTTGTCTCGGCCACAAACTCTCTTGTTCCCCGCGCCCAAAGAAAAAGGCTTTCACATCATCCAGGCGGACGTTCTCGAAGGCGGCCAAGTCCGCAACGTGTACAAGTCAGGCTTCTGGATTCGCGACACGGAATTCCTGCGCTCCGGCCCGCATCTGACGGTCGATCACGATTTCTTTGAGATGGACGGCCATCCGATCGCCGTCGTCGGCACGACTTACATGTCCAGCGAAGTGCAGCGACTCTATTTCGATCACCCTAATGTGTCCGTATGGGATAGCGACATGGCGCAGATTCAGGCCGCCGGACTCAATATGCTGCGCACCGGTTGGTGGACGGGTTGGGACAAATTCTGCGACGAAAACGGCCAGCCCTACGAGCGCACGCTGCGCACACTCGAAGCCTACTTGATGACCGCGCGCAAGCACGGCCTGCCGGTGCAATTCAACTTCTTCGCGTTCCTGCCCGATGTACTTGGCGGCGTGAACCCCTATTGGGGGCCGGAGGCGCGGCGCAAACAGCAAACCTTGGTCTCCACGGTCGTCTTCCGTTTCCGCGAGGTCCCCTTTTTGGCGTGGGACCTGATCAACGAGCCCAGCATTTCGCAGCATTTGTGGCAGACCCGGCCAAACGGCGATCCCATCGAGCTGGCCGCGTGGAATCAATGGCTTTCGAAGCACTATCCCGACCGCGCCGCGCTCGCAGCCGCTTGGAATGTGCCGCCTGCTTCCGTCGAGGGAACCATCTCCCTCCCGAGTGAGCTCGAATTCAGTTCGGGGGGCGTGTATGTCGGCCACAACTCGCTTCGCGTGTATGACTATTTTTTGTTCGCGCAGGAAACATTTGTGGATTGGGTGCGCGCGATGCGCGAAAAAATCCGCGCGACCGGCTCGCAGCAACTCATCACCGTGGGCCAGGACGAAGGCGGCGTGCGAGACCGCTTATCGCCTGCTTTCTATGGGCCCGTAGTGGATTTCACCACCAACCATTCCTGGTGGGGCAACGATTCCTTGCTATGGGATTCGCTCACGGCTAAGCAGCCGGGCGAGACCATGCTGATTCAAGAGACCGGGCTGCAACGCGAACTCAATCTGGACGAAACGGCGCGCTTCACGCCGGAACAGGAAGCTTCCCTGTTCGAACGCAAAGTTGCGTTGTCCTTCGAGCAAGGCGCCGGCGCCATCGAATGGTTGTGGAACACCAACTCTTATATGACACAAGCCAACGAAGCGCCCATCGGCGCACTGCGCGCGGATGGCACGGAAAAGCCGGAAGCTACGGTGATGCGCGACTTTGCGGGCTTCGCAAAATCTCTCCACGGCCACTTGCGGAATCCGCGGCAACCATCTGTTGCCGTTGTCACTTCACAAGCCGCGCAATTCTCCGTTCTTGCCGACTTGCAGCTCGAGGCACAACAAAATGCCGTTCGCGCTCTGGCCTACAGATTGCAACTGACTCCCTGCGTGATTGCGGAAAACCAGATTGCCAAGCTCGGCGGGCCGCAGCTTGTGATTCTGCCTTCGCCGCAATCTTTGAACGAGAGCACTTGGCAGGCTCTGCTTGCCTATGTGAGGGGCGGCGGCAATCTGCTGATCACCGGGCCTGTTTCTCGCGATGAACACTGGCAATTCCGCGACCGGCCGCGGGACATCGGATTAGCGGCACAAATCGAGCCGCAAAGCTATCGAAGCGCCGAAATCCGTCTGCTCAACAAAACCGTTCCTCTCGCGTTCGACCAGCAAAAACAATCTGCACTCGAGGCGCTTCGCTTCAACGACGGTGCCACCTGGAAGGAGATTCCGACGGCCAGAGGGAAAATTTTCTGGTCGTCTTATTCTGCGGAATTAGCGCAAGGGCTGGACGCGGCGACTGCTGTCTACGGCTACCTTTTGACCACGTTGAAAATCAAGCCTGCGTTCGAATTGCTATCCGCGCTGCCAGCAGGCGTGCTGATTTCCGCCACGGAACTTCAGGATTCCGTGCTTTACATCCTCGAATCGGAAAACGCGGAAGACGCCGCTGTCGACCTGCACGATGCAATCACGGGCACACGCTTGACTTTGAAACTACCGGCGCAGCACGCCGCGATGGCTCTCATCGGAAAGCAAGAAAAAGCCGTTATCGCTAGATATGGCTTCTGATTTTTCATGACGCGATAAGCCCTTGCAGCGCCCATCGGAGTTCTTCTGCTTCAGAAGTCGCGGTACAAGGAGAATCTTAAGTCTCTTGTAACTTTTGCTTGGCTAAGCACTCCAATGATGAGGCGCACGAGGGTTGTTTTGCTTGTTTTGCTCAGCTTCGAGGAGCTCCGGAAAACTCGCTGGGCAGTTTTTCATCTAGTAGTACGGAAAGTACGTAGGATAATAAGAGGAGAGCAAAAAGTTTGTCAGGAGGAGCAGATGTTGATCGGTAGGGCCGCGGATTTGACATACGCGGATGTTACGCCTAAGGCAGTCTATCTGAACCGCCGGAAATTTTTGCAAGCCATGGGGATTGTTGGTGCCGGCGTGGCCGCGGGCCGGCGAATTTTTGAACTGGCCTCGCCCTCACAGAGGGCGCTGGCGGCGACAAAATTCAGCGGCCTCGTCAAGAGTCCCTTTAGCACCACGGAAAAAATAACCCCCTACGAAGACGTCACGCACTACAACAATTTTTACGAATTCGGCACCGACAAGGCCGATCCAGCGAGAAATGCGCAGAAGTTCGACACCTCCAATTGGGTCGTTTCTGTCGAAGGAGACGTCGCCAAGCCGAGCAAGTTTACCATGGACGAAATCCTGAAGTTGGCCCCGCTCGAAGAGCGCATCTACCGGCATCGCTGCGTCGAGGCGTGGTCCATCGTAGTGCCCTGGACTGGTTTTTCCTTCAGCAACCTCGTGAAGCTGGTCGAACCGACGCCCAAGGCGAAGTTCGTAGCGTTCCAGAGCTATTACAATTCCCGCCAGATGCCGCAGGGGCGCTGGGCAGGGATCGACTTCCCTTACGTCGAAGGCTTGCGGATGGACGAGGCCATAAATCCCCTGACGCTCCTGTGCGTCGGAATGTACGGGGAATCGCTTCCCAATCAGGATGGCGCGCCGGTACGCATGGTGATTCCATGGAAGTACGGCTTCAAGAGCATCAAGTCGCTGGTCAAAATCAAATTTCAGTCGAAAATGCCGCCCACGACCTGGAACCTTGCAGCGCCCAATGAGTACGGGTTTTACTCGAACGTGAATCCCAACGTGGATCATCCGCGCTGGAGCCAAGCAAGAGAGCGCCGCCTGGGGGAGATTTTCAAGCGCCCCACGCTGATGTTTAACGGCTACGGCGATCAGGTCGCCAGCATGTACACCGGGATGGATCTGAAAAAATACTACTGACCAGATTTTCTGACAATGCGTGCCCTACTCACCAGCAAGTGGACCAAAGTCGCCGTCTTCCTCATCTGCTTGATTCCTTTGGACGCGCTCGTCTGGCGCGGCTTCCATCACGGTCTAGGCGCCAATCCCGTCGAATTCATCCAGCTCACCACCGGCCGCTGGACTTTACGCTTTCTCATCTTCACGCTCTGCATCACGCCGTTCCGCAAGCTTGTGAATCTTCCGGACCTGATTCGCTTCCGGCGCATGCTCGGCTTGTTTGCCTTTTCCTACCTCTGCCTGCACTTTCTGACGTACCTTCTCCTCGATCAATCTTTCGATTTCGTGGCTATCTCGAAGGATATTGCGAAGCGCCCGTTCATCACCGTGGGCTTTCTAGGTTTTCTTCTCTTGCTTCCCTTGGCGATCACTTCAACGGCGGGCTGGATTCGCCGCCTGGGCGGAAAACGGTGGCAAAGGATTCACCGCGGAATCTACTTTGCTGCCGTTGCCGGGGTCATTCATTACTACTGGAAGGTCAAGTCCGACGTGCGCATGCCGCTGTTCTACGGGGCGCTCGTCGCGATTCTGCTTTTGTGGAGGCTGGCAGATTGGTTTTTTAAGCGGCGCCTGCCCGCTGCCGCGAAGCTCTCGCCGCAACAGGTTCCCGCTGACTCGTCCCGCTGACTCGTCCCGCTGACTCGTCCCGCTGACTTTGTCTTAATTGATGTTGGAAGCGGAGGGCTCGCTCTGGAATTCGATGCCCCAGAAACGCGGCGCCGGAGTCAGGAATTCAATGCCCACGCGTTGTCCTTTTTCCAGAGGCTCACCGAGATAGACGACGCGGCATTCTTGCTCTTCCTGCGTTAGCGGATTTGTCAGCACCAGCGTCTCGCCGTTATCCACTTCGTGCTTGAGCAGCAGCAAGCCGCCGTGGACGCTTACCACGACAGTTTCACAAGTTTCCTTGAACCTCTTACGATCGTGGGTGCGTCCCTGGGCTTGTATGCGAACCTTGCGAAAGGCTCGGGCGCTTCGTCTTGGCGTTGCGGAAACCACTTCGCTCATAGCGCCATCTTCGGCCGCTACTGCCACAACGTCAATCTGGCCTGGCGTACAGGTGTTCTCCATCGGCAATTGTGTCGGGAAAGGCGAGTTTTCCAGGCCTCTTCGCACCCATTTGCCGCGTTACCGACATGTTGGCCAGGAAGAACCGACCGCATAACCGCCACTTATCCCGTGAAGTCTTCAGCCATGCACCCCAGAACCCCAGAACCGCCCCATCTTGTAGGTCAACAAGGGCAGTCATAGAATAGCCATCGAGCGGCAGGGCCAGGTCAGCATTCCTTCGCTGCTGCAAAGTTCGTTTCCCATTTTGCGTAGCAGTGGGTTACATTCCAATTCGAAAGGACTTCTGTCCCCCTGGGGCCTTCCTATGAATCTCGTTGAATGCATTGACCGTTTACGCGACCAGCATCTTGCAGAACTTTGCGAATTCCTGCGCATTCCGAGCATCAGCGCCAAGAGCGAGCACAAGCCGGACATCGAGCGTGCAGCCCGTTGGGTAGCAGACCACTTGCGCGCGGCGGGATTTAAAACGGTTGAGATCGTTCCCACCAACCTGCACCCTCTCGTTTATGCCGAGTCTTTGGAGGCTGCAGGGCAGCCCACCATCCTTTTCTACGGGCACTACGACGTGCAGCCTCCCGAACCACTCGATTTGTGGACTTCCTCCGCATTCGAACCCACCGTTCGCAATGGCAACCTGTTTGGCCGCGGAACCGCCGACGACAAAGGTCAAGTGCACATTCACCTGAAAGCTTTCGAAGCGTTGCAGAAGGTCAACCATAAACTTCCCATCAACGTAAAAGTCTTGATCGAGGGCGAAGAGGAAGTAGGCAGCGTCAGCCTTTGGGATTATGTGCAAAAGAACAAAGAAAAATTGAAGGCTGACGCGCTCGTAGTTTCCGATACTTCGATGCTCGGAAAAGGCGTGCCCTCGATTACCTATGCGCTTCGCGGCTTGAACTACTACCAGATTGAATTGACTGGTCCCGAACGCGATTTGCATTCCGGCGTATACGGCGGCGCAGTCCCCAATCCGCTGACGATTCTCGCAGAGCTTTTCGCCAAGCTGCATGACAAAAACTTTCGCGTCACGGTGCCCGGCTTCTATGACCAGGTGGCCACCCTTCCGAAAGCGGAGCGCAAAGCTCTAAACTCGCTGCCTTGGAAAAAGAAAGACTTCGAAAAAGCCGTCGGCGCTCCGGGCTACTGCGGCGAAAAAGGCTTCACGACCATCGAACGGCTTTGGACACGGCCGACGCTCGAATTGAACGGGGTCTGGGGCGGTTATCAGGGAGAGGGCGCGAAAACGGTCATTCCCTCAAAAGCATTCGCGAAGTTTTCCACCCGACTTGTTCCCAACCAGGAGCCAAAGAAAATCGCGCAACTCGTGGAGAAGCATGTTCGCAAGCTGCTGCCAAAAACGGTTCACTGCAAATTCGAAGTCCTGAGCATGGGAAAACCCTGGGCGGCTCCGTATCACCATCCAATTTTTCAGAAAGCCCAAGCGGCTCTCGAGAAAGGTTTCGGAAAGAAGGCAGTATTCATCCGCGAAGGCGGCTCGATTCCTTTCGTCACGCAAATGTACGATACCTTCAAAGTGCCCTGCGTTTTGATCGGTTTTGGTCTGCCCGACGAGAACGCCCACGCCCCCGATGAGCACATCGCTCTTGAAAACTATTTCGGCGGCATCAAAGCCGTGGCCCATTTTTACGCCGACCTTGCCAAGCGATAGGGCTGCCGGCGCTACCTGTTCCATTTCTGGGCATTAACTGAAGAATTTAGCTAAAAACTGCCTCCGAGATTCCCGGGAGTGCCCGGGAATGCGTTCTAACCGCATTTTTAGCGGGGTTTTCCACACCTCCCATAAAAAAACCGCATTTTTATGGGCTTTTTTTGCGATTTTTCCTTGCGTTCCCGGTTTTCCTTGGCTATAGTCCTTCGCGGCCCGAGTTTTTCACTGAAAAAATGAGGGGTTGCCGCTCGGAGCCTGCTTCGATTGCATCGGAGCCTGCCCTGATAACATCGGGGTGGAAAGTAAAATGAGGAGGATAAGCAGACTGATGTCCAAGCCAATGAGCAAGACGAAAATCGTTGGGCACATCGCCGAAAAAGTCGGAACTCCAAAGAAAACCGCCACCTTGTTCTTTGACGAGCTCTTTAAGCTCGCCGTCCGAGAGGCTAAGGGTGCTGCGGGCAAATTCGTGATTCCGGGCCTCGGCCGCGTGGTCAAGGCGCACCGCAAGGCGCGCATCGGCCGCAATCCGCAAACGGGCGAGCAGATCAAGATCAAGGCGAAGACCGTAGTTCGCCTGCGTCCGTCGAAAGCGTTGAAGGACGCTGTCCTGAAGTAATTGTAGTCTTCTCTAGAATTGGCTCCCCGTGGCCTGAGCCATCAGGCTAAGGGGGGCCTTTCTGTTTGGGCTTGGACAATCTCAGACAAAACGGACCACACCTCAGACCGCAAATCTCGGTTCCTGCAAACATGGTCACAGAAAACGGAGCACTCAAAGCGTCTTGACGTAAGCGACCACATCCCGGATTTGCGCCGCATCCAGCAAATCTTTCATTCCCGGCATCTGCGAGTCGCCAGTTTCAATCCACTTTGTCAGCGATTCCGTCGTGACCTTGTTTCCGTTCACCGTGAAGGTTCGGCGCTTGGAAATACCTTTCAACCCGGGGCCGATTTTTTTCTCTGCTTTGTCCGCGAAGTGGCAGATCGCACATTTTTGCTCGAATATTAGCTTCCCTCGTGCCGCGGACCCCGCAACGGCGTGGCCCCCTGTTTTCTTGGTGCCCGATTTTGCCGGCGGATCTTGCGCCGCCACGGCCGTCGCAATAGCCAGAATGGTGGTTCCAAGTATCGCTAAACTCCGCTTCACGATTTTCTCTCCTTCATCTCCGCAAATGGGGCTGCCGGCAAAGGCCGGTTTCGTTCTGGTCCCAAACGCATCCATTTTCCCTATTTGCTTCGAGAATTTCCACTCACGCACAGGCCCCGGGATGAACCACCGAACAAACGCCCCGTCACAAAGTACAGGTTGCTTTCTTGCACTCCTCCCTCACTTTCGTACTTTTGACCCCTGCGAAACGTTGTGCTAACAATCCCTCATGAGCATGGAGACCCTCACCCGCGCGTGGGAAATCCTGCAGGACGCCTATCAGGCGCAGATGGAAGGCGATTACGATCGCGCCATCGAGCTCTATCAATCTTCGCTTGAATTGCACCCCACGGCCGAGGCCCATACGTTTCTTGGCTGGAGTTATCATTTCCAGGGCCGCATCGACGAAGCCATCGCGGAGTGCAAGCGCGCCATCGAGATCGATCCCGATTTCGGCAATCCTTACAACGACATTGGCGCGTACTTGATCGAACAAGAGCGCTACGACGAAGCCATCCCCTGGCTCGAGCGCGCCACCGAAGCGCGCCGCTACGAACCCCGGCACTTTCCCCATTACAACCTCGGGCGCGCCTATTTGGGAAAAGAGATGTACAGCCATGCCATGCGCTGTTTCCAGGAAGCGCTCCAAATCGAACCGCGCTATTCACTCGCGCGTCAGGCTCTTGCTTCCCTCCGCCGCATGGTCAATTAACCAAGCGCGCAACGATTCGCCGAACCGACAGGCCCGCAGGTTAAGCCCTAGGGGTTAATCGCGCTCGCGCAGCGCCGCCACGATTGCGGTGTGCTCGGCTTGCGGCTTCTCCCTGCGCTTTGGCCATGTGTGGCGAGATCGCTCCTCTTTTTCTCTTGACTCAAGCGATCAATGTGAGGATATTGGCGCTCAATTGGTTCACTGATTCTGGTTCTTCGGCTCATCTCGAAAGTCTTCGCCGATAGGGCGTGCATTCCAGAGCCAGTACAAGCCTCAACTCTTCGCTTGGAAGATCAATGGGGGGAGCACATGAAATATTCCATTCGTCTGGTTCTCGGCATCCTCGCATTCGGCCTCATTTTCACGCCACGAGTTTACGCGCAGGTCGCTGGCGCAACCATCACCGGCACCATCACGGACGCCTCGGGCGGGGTCATCTCCAATGCTCAGGTTTCCGCCAAGAACGTGGCCACCGCGGTCGTGACCTCCACAAAAAGCAATTCCGACGGTTTGTACACCGTGACCAATCTCATTCCCGGAGACTATCAGGTCGCGGTTACCGCTCCCGGCTTCACCACAAAAGTTCTCAACATCACTCTTACCGTGGGTGCGGAGCGCGCCCTGGACGTTAGGATGGCCGTCGGGCAATCGCAGCAAACCGTGCAAGTCACCGAACAAGCGCCGACTATTCAGCTGGCAACCGCCACCATCAGCGGCGTTGTCGAAGGCTCCGAAGTCCGCGACTTGCCGTTGAACGGCAGGGATTGGGCCTCTCTTGCCACGCTTCAGCCTGGTGTGGCCTCCGTGCGAACCCAGGAAGCCGTCACTCAGGTCGGCTCTCATGCGCGCGGCTTGGGCATGCAGATGACCATTGATGGCAACCGTCCCACACAAAATACCTACCGCCTGAACGGCATTATCATCAACGATTACTCCAACGCCGGGCCCGGAAGCGTGCTGGGGCAGAATCTTGGCGTTGACGCCATCCAGGAATTCTCCGTCCTCACCAACAACTACACCGCGGAATACGGTTTCACTTCCGGCGGCGTCATTAATGCCATCACCCGCTCCGGCACAAACGAGTTTCACGGCAGTGCTTACGAGTTTATTCGAAACAGCGCGCTCGACGCCGCCAATTTCTTTGAGAATGCCAGCGGTCTTCGGAAAGCAGCGTTCCGCCGCAACCAGTTCGGTGGTTCCGCGGGGGGCGCGATTTGGAAGGACAAGCTTTTCATCTTTGGCGATTATGAAGGGCTCCGCCAGAGCAAGGGCATCCCGCACATTGCATTTGTCCCTTCGCCGGAAGCGCGCAGCGGCATTCTTGGTGATCCAAATACCGGTGCACCCCAGTCACCGATCGCGGTGGACCCGCAGATCGCAAAATTTCTCGTTTTTTATCCGGCCGCGAACGACGGCCTAATCAGCCCAGCGAACGGCGCCGCTTGCAACCAAGCGACCGTCATCTGCAACACCGGCAAATACGCCTTTTCTGGCGCGCAAGTGGTCCCGGAAAATTACTATACCGCTCGCATGGACGTGAAGATCTCCGCCAAGGACAGCTTGAACGGCGGCTATTATTTCGACCACTCCACTTTTACTCAACCCGATGGTCTAAATCAGGTGCTGGATCAATTTGCTCTGGGCCGCCAAGGTTTCTCCGTGGAAGAAACTCACTTGTTCGGCGCCGGTTTGGTCAACACCGTCCGTGGCGGCTACAATCGCAGCTACGCCAATGGCCAGCTGACTCCAAGCGCCATCAACCCGGCGGCCGCGGATCATTCCTTCGAAATGATCCCGAACTCGAACCTGTACGCGCCGCGGGTCACCGTCTCTGGCTTGACCACCTTCCGTGGCGGCCTGCGCGGCCAGTCGGTCCAGAATTACTTGCTGCAGGCGTCTCAGTTTTACGACGACGCCGTCCGCACCTTTGGCAAACACAACCTGAAATTCGGCGGGGCAGTGGTCGTCTATCATTTGGACTTGTACGCGCCCTTTGTTGAAGACGGCAGTGCTACCTTCAGCGATATTCCCAGCTTTTTGAAGAACATCGTCCATATCGCGGGCAGCCCCCCGGACGTCCCCTCCATCAAGACCCATCGCAATCACACCAACGTTTTTGCCGGCTACGTTCAGGACGACTGGAAAATGCGCCCCGGCCTTACGCTAAACCTCGGCTTGCGCTATGAAATGGAAACCATTCCCAAAGAGGCGAACGGCTTGGTGGCTAATTTGCCGACCATCACCAGCGATCCCAGCGCCTGTGTTTCCCCCGGCAATTGTCCCGGTCTGAACAACTTCTCCTTTTCCCACAATCCCACAAACAAGAATTTCGAGCCGCGGATTGGTTTTGCCTGGGATCCTTTCCACAGCGGCAAGACTTCCGTTCGCGGTGGCTTCGGCATTTTTGATGCTTTGCCGCTTCCTTATGAATTGGTTATCAACAATGCCCAGACTTCCCCTTTTCACAACACCATCACGGTGGTGAACCCGGCGCAGGGTTCTTTTCCGCAAATACCTTTTCCTTCGTCTTTTGTTGCCTCCGCCCAGACCTGGAACTACGTGGACACCAACATCAAGCGCAATTACATTTACCAGTACAACCTCAGCGTGCAGCGGCAGTTGACCGGTTCTCTGGCATTGACTGTCGCTTATGCAGGTTCCCGCGGAATACACAATCCCTTCCAAATTGACGACATCAATACGGTCTTCCCCGCAAAAAGTTCGGCGGGTTGGTTGTTCCCGGTCATTCCCGCCACTTCGGGACCAAGCCCGGTAGTTTGTTCAGCTCCGACCGCCGTATCCCCGGCCCCAGCGGGCCTTTGCGGTAATATCACCAATCCGACCGCCATCGTGCCTGGCCAGTTGATCAACGGAAACGTTGCGGCCATTCAGACGACCCTTTGGCAGAGCATGTCCTATTACAACGCCCTCCAGGTGCAAGTGGAGAAGCGCATGAGCCACGGCTTCGAAGTGCTCAGTTCTTTTACTTGGGGCAGGACCATAGACACCTCCTCCGGCAGTTTCGCAGGTGACAATTTCTCTGCGGACTTGAGCCCCACGATTCCCTGGTGGGATCTGCGGCTTGTGCGCGGGCTTTCGGACTTCAACGTATCCCGCAACTTGACCCTGAACGCCCTGTGGAATATCCCCACACCTTATGCCTTCTCCGGACCCCTGGGGTGGTTTGCTCAAGGTTGGCAATTGGGCGGCATCGTTGAAGCCAGTTCCGGCGTCCCTCTCTGGCCGCTCGACGGCGTGGAAGGCGACCTCGTGGGGCAGCTCAACTCCGAGCCCATCGCCATTCCCGATCGCGTTTCAGGATGCCCACTCACTTTTCCATCTTCCGGGCGCCACGGCAGCCTGCAATACATCAATCCTGCGTGCCTCATCAACGCGCAAGCTCCCAGCGCTTCCTTCTATTCCGCGAATTGCGACCAGCGTTTTGCTGCCCCCACATGTATCAACCTCCTCGGCAATCTCGGCCGCAACACCATCATCGGCCCTGGCTTGGTCAATTTCGATTTCGCCATGGTCAAGAACAACAAGATTCCAAAAATTTCGGAAACCTTCGCCATTCAGTTCCGGGCGGAGTTCTTCAACGTTTTCAACCACACCAACTTCGCGCCGCCGGTCGATAACCTGGAGGCTCTCGACGCCTCGGGTAACCCCGTGCCGGGATTCGGGCAGATCGATGCCACGCAGGTGCCGAATCGTGAGATTCAGTTCGCGTTGAAGATTACCTGGTAGCGAGCAACGCCGCACCGGGCCCGCCCGAAGGAGCGCCTAAGCGGATGCCTTTTCTCTGGATGGCTTGACCGCGCGATCGTAGATCCATAGCAACACTGTGGTGAGCAGGCCGACGCCTGCAATGGCGTACCACGCGCGCTGCGGCTGATGCGCCACTTCCGCGAATCGGTGCATCACGCGCCCGCCAAACCATCCGCCAATCAGCGATCCAATGCCGATGGGCAGGAACGCAAACCCCATGTAGGTGCCTTGCTGCTCGGCCGGAGCCAGCTTCGCGATGTACTCGTAATACCGCGGCGCCTGAATAATCTCGCCCAGCGCGAGGACGACGATCGAGAGAACCGCGCCGGCCACGGTGGGTTGAAAGGCGATAATCAGCCAGCAGAGCGAAGATATCAGCGTTCCTAAAATCACCGCGCCGAACGCCGGAATCTTGCGCGCCAAGTAGTTGATGAGCAGCGTGAAGCAAATAACCATGGCACCGTCCGTCACCAGGATCAACTCCACGTCGGCTTTGGAATTGACGTAGTGAAGAATGTACCCTGGGAGCGAGATGTACTGCTGCCAAAACACAATCCAATAGCCGGTGAAAATCACCAGAAACCACATAAAACGGCTGATTCCTGCCAGTGCAAGCACCAAGAGCCCCAGCCAGGCCCATACGGGGATGTGGAATGCGCCGTAGTACGACGCGACGCCCAGCGCCATCGCGGCCAAAACCACCGGCAGCACCAGCCGGTAATTTCCCAGCACATTACAAAAATTGCGCGCCACTTGCGCAATGGTGGGAGACGGAACACTTTCCGGCGAGGAACTTGACTGGCGCGGCTCGCGGAAGAAAAACAACACCAGGAAAAACATCGCGAACACACTGAGCGCTGCTACGCGGAAAACATCTTCCACGCCGATATGGCGATGCGCCCACGATGCCACGTACGGTCCCGCAGCTCCTCCAATGTTGACCATGGTGTAGTAAATCGAGTAGCCGATGCTGCGGACATTTTCTTTGGACGCGCGCGCCGTCGTGCCCACCACGCAGGGCTTCACGAGCGAAACGCCCAGCGCCGGAAGAATCAGGATGCCGCCGACGAACATACCCAATGGTACGGCGTTGCGAAGGGGAGCGAGCCACGGCGCCCCGATGGAGCCGATCAGGAAGTACGCGACGGCTAGAATCAAGTACGCCAGAGAAAGGGCCCGGCGAAAGCCCAGCCTATCCGCCACCGCCCCGCCAAAGATCGCCAGAAACCAAACCATGCCCCCAAAAATCCCGGTTAGCGTTCCGGTTTGCTCCGTGGAGAAATTCAGTTTCCCCTGCAGATAGATCGCGAGTGAAGCGAACGCCCCGTAATAGGAAAGCCGCTCGAAGATTTCGCTGATGTTGGCAACCCAGAACGGCCTCTCGAAGCCTTCGCGAATCTCCTTCAGCCTCTGCCCAAAGCTCATTTCGCCTCCCCGCCTGCGCGCCGGGATAATAGTCGAGGAACCAGCGTTGGTAAAGGACCGCACGGCGAAAGGGAAGTCAAATCCCCCGGACCAAGACTAGGCTGAAGAAAATCAAGGACTTAGCCGCGTACTACTGTCCGTCTGTGTGATTTCTTTTCTGCCTCCGGCATCCCACACCGCATAAAGAGCTTATTTACTTAATGTCGCATTTTAACTTTGTCGTATCATGGTCCCGCGCTCTTGGAGGGCATTTGTCCTGCCCGACTACGAATAGGAACGGGCACCGCGCGGTCCTCCCAAGTCCTGCGGAAACCGTTCGATCTTCTCGTTTACTCTCTTACAGAAACAGCATCTCCATAAGCCCTTTAGAATCTCTAGTTCCACGGGCTCGCACAGCTGTTCATTCTAAAGAACTTACACGGCGACCTGGATCCTTTAGCATTCGTACTTGCACAAAAACTGGGGGGAGGGTGCTGCCGTTTCGGACCTCGCCTCTGGCTGCTCGCCCTCGAGGAATCGCAGCCGGTCAGCTCCTTGCGGCGCTCTTGCTCGCCGTCGCGCCCATGGCGACCGCTCAGGAGGTCCCTGCGCCCACCCAGGAAGACCTTGCTAGGATCACCGAGCGCGGTAGGCTGCTTTATGAGTACGACCAGGCGGCGTGGCACGCTACCGATGCCGTCCAGATGGCGAACCCGAAAACCGTCGAAGGGCAGCAGTATCTTGCCAAGAAGGAAAATGGCAAGTGGACAGTAGTGTTCGGGAAGCTCAACGAAGACCAAAGCAGGTTTGGAATCACCTACGAAGCAGGCCAACAAGCAACGCTCCGGCAATTTGCCGTGCAGAAACAACGACAAAAAGCGCAAGACCAAGAATTTTATCTCTATGCGGCGCGGGCCGTCGAACTGGCGAGGAAGGATTTTGGTCGAGCAGACAGGCCATACAACGTCGCGGTGTTGCCAGCGGCGTCCGGGCAATTGTACGTCTATCTATATCCTGCGCAAACCGAGGCGCGCGTGTATCCGCTGGGAGGTGACGTCCGCTATCTGGTCAGCGCGGACGGAACGAAAATTCTGCAAAAACATCAGATGCACAAACCCATCCTCGAAGTCGCAGCGCGGTCGGGGAAGAAAATTGTCTCCGGATTTCACACCCACGTTCTGAGCGATTTGCCCGAGGATACCGACGTGTTTCACGTCTTGACACAAGATCCGCCAGCTCCGGAGTTCATAGTGACGCCGCATTTCCGGTATCAAGTGCGGACCGACGGCACAATTCAGATCGAGAAAGAGAGGAAGCGAAAAAAGTAGAAGCCCATGAGTCTTGCATGGCAAAAATTCGCTGTCGAATTTAGGAAAGCGACTGCCCTTATATTAGAGTAGCTGTTCTCGGTTTCTTTTGCGCTGTCTTATTGGAGAGGTTAAACTACGCGCGCATCGACTCAGGACAAATCTGTTCATCAGGAGTCCGACATGAGCGTCCAGCGTGGTTGTGTTCTGATTTTCGCTAGGAAATCTGCTGCGTCCTCTTCTGACTCTCATCGTCTTTTGCCTGGCGCCGCTTCCTTGCTTTCATCCGCTCTAGGGTACCTTCCGGCGCTTCTCGCTGCGGCAGCGGTTTCCTGCGTTGTCGCGCCGGAAGGTGTTGCTCAAACCGGCCCCAACTCCGATCCCAATTACCTCGCGCTGCGCAACATAACGCTGGGCAATGAAGCCGTCAGCGTGACCAACTCCGATCTGAAGCGCGACGCGGGGACGTTTCACCTAATTTCGGGCACAGTCTGTTTTGTCCCTCCCGTAAACGGCAAAGTGACCGGGGCGGTTTTTGTCGGTGAAGGCAGCTTCGTGCTCAACCCTCCGACGGAAACCGAGCGCAAGAGTCTGAAATACCTGACCAAAGAAGACGAATTCAGCGAAAAGTTCGAGCGGTTGGTGCTGCGTTTTACCGACTCTACCTACGACGAAATCAAGAAAGCAGGCACCGCGGCTTCCGGCGGTTGTGACGCCGGCCTCCTGAAGGACAGCCAGAATACGACGCGTCACAGAATCAAGTACAACCTGGAAGCTCGCATCCTCGAAGAGATTCTTAGCCCAGAGCCTCGGGGCCTGTTGTTTGCCTTCATTCACGGAAAGCGCTACGACGACAAAGAACTCTATCAGATTGATCCCGACGAGAATTCGGACCAAGTGGACTTCTGGACCTATGACGAAAACAAGTTTGGCGACTGGGCTTCATTCAACTTTACGCAACCTCGCGCCAAAGGATCTTTTGGAAGACCTATGCGCATTGATCATCATCAACTCGACACAACGTTGGAAAAGAATGGCGCGCTTTCCGGCAGAGCCACCACTACCTTGGTCTCTCGGCGAAACGGTCTGCGCGTTGTGCCCTTCTCGTTGTTCCACACGCTCCGCGTGGAATCGGTCACCGCCGATGGCCAGCCGCTCTCCTTTATTCAAGAAGACAAGAACGACGACGCTCAATTTTTCGTGATTCTGGCGAAGCCCTTGGCTGCTGGCGACAACTTCAGCATCACGACCACCTATAGCGGGAAAGAAGCCGTTTCCAATGAGGGTGGCGGCAACTATTTTCCGATCGCGCGCCACAACTGGTATCCCAACAGCGTGGGTTCCGCGTTTGGCGAGTATGCCTCCTATGACATGACCTTTCGCATCCCGAAAGGCATGAAGATTGCCGCCACCGGCGCCCTCGTTAGCGACACCAACGAGGGCGGGCAAAATGTAAGCGTGTGGAAAAGCGAAACTCCGCAAACGGTTGCCGGCTTCAGCTATGGCAGATTCAAAGTCGAAGAAGCGAAGCTCACCAAGCCCCAGATGCTCATCCAGTCCTATGCCAACGAGGAATCGCCCAACTGGGTGCAGGCCCTCGACCAACGTGCGCAAGGACCTGAGTTAGGCCAGGGAGTGCTTGGCTCGCACTCGGAGCCCACGGTGGCCTTGGGCACGATGAGCACGGTTACGCTCAACAAAAAAGCGCTTGCCGAAGGCGAACTCGCAGAACAGCTCTACACGGAATACTTCGGTCCATCCTTGTTTACGCACTTGGAGCTAACCCAGCAAACGGCCTGCAACTTTGGACAATCTTGGCCCGGACTGGTCTGGATCCCCATTTGCTACTACTTCGATACCACCGTGCGCCACCAACTTGGAATGGATTGGGGTGACCGTGGCTACTGGAAAGTGGTCACACCCCATGAAGTCGCGCATCAATGGTGGGGCCACACGGTAGGCTTCAGTTCCGGGCGCGATCAGTGGATGAGCGAAGGCTTCGCCGACATGTCTGCGTCGCTCTATCTCAGCATGATCGAAAAGAATCCCAAAAAATTCATTGAATTCTGGAACGACGAACGCGATTTGCTGCTGGAGAAGGATGCGCAGGGCTTTCGCGCCATCGACGTCGGCCCGGTGACCATGGGCTATCGCACGAGCAATTCCCGGACCGGGGGAGGAGTCACGCGCCGCCTGATTTATCCGAAGGGCGCTTACATTCTCCATATGATTCGCATGATGATGTACGACAAGCAAAACGGGGACAAAAATTTCAAAGAAATGATGCAGGATTTCGTCAGCACGTATCGAGGCAAAGCGGCAACCACTGAGGATTTCAAAGGCGTCGTCGAAAAACACATGACTCCGGATATGGACGCCGAGGGCAATCACAAAATGGACTGGTTCTTCAACGAGTATGTCTACGGCACGCAGCTGCCAACCTACAAGCTGGACTACTCGTTTGATGCCGGGACGGACGGCATAATCGTATTGAGTCTGAATATTACGCAATCAGGCGTGGACGACAAGTTCCGCATGGTGGTCCCCGTTTACCTGGAACTGGACGATGGACGAATGGTCTTCCTGGGGAGAATGCGCATGGTGGGGAACAAGTCCGAGGCGGCGAAGGTGCCGCTCAAAGGATTAAAGAATAAGCCTCGCAGAGCGAGTATCAACTACTCCGACGACGTTCTGGCATCACCGAGCTAATTTGTGCTTTTTGTCCGCCGCCCGTTTCTAGGTTGCCATCTGTTGCCGCAGACCCGAGCAACGTCAGAACAGACGCGAGTGGAAGGCGAGAGAAGCTGGAATGTGAGCGGCAAAGTAGGCGGGATCGTGGCGTCCGGGATAAATATGAAATTCGTGGGGGATCTTGCGGGCAGTGAGGATCTTGTCAAGCGCCTCCGCGCCCCCTTCGAATCCGTAGTCGTCCCGGTCGCCGCAATCGAGGTAAATGTTCTGCCCGGATAGATTTGCGGAGCGCGCCAGCACCAGCGGGCTGTTTGCACGCCAAAAGACCGCGTCTGGTGGAATGCCGAAGACGCTGCCAAGAACGCGAGAGCGCGGAGATTCTGGGACGCTGAGGAAAGCAGGAAGCTTTTCGATGAGCGCGGCGCTATGCGCGCTCACGGCCCCAAACAGTTGTGGGTGGCGGAACGCCAGATGCAGCGCGCCGTAGCCGCCCATGGAGACTCCGGAAATCGCGCGGTTGGAACGGCCCGGCAGAGCGCGATATTTTCTTTCGATGAACGGAAAAAACTCCCGCAGCAGGAAATCTTCGTAGCGGACTTTTCCGTCTTTTGAATTGATATAAAAACTGGCACCACCCGCGGGAGTAGCGATCAGGAAATCCTTGAGCTTGCCACTCTCGCGCAAATCTTCGACGAGATTCCACAGACCGGAATGGACGAAGAACTGTTCGTTGTCTCCGAGGCCGTGGAGCTCGTACAGGATGGGAAAGCGCTTCGCCTTGTCGACATCGAACGACGCCGGCAGCACGATGCAGTACGGAACGCTGCGCCCGAGGATTCTGCTGGGGATGCTGTTGCACTCGACGCGGCCGGAAGCGACGGAAGAAGGAGCGCACGGGAAGAACTGGAGGAAGAGGAAGAAAGTGGCGAGTAACCAGTGGCTAGTGGCGAGAACTCCAGAAGAGAAAGAGCTAAAGAACAAACAACTCCCTCGCTCGGCTGGGGATGACCGTTTCACGTAAGCGGGGCCAAGAGTCACGGGACTAGTTTTACTCATAGCGGAGGGCTTGGACAGGATCGAGACGGGCAGCGCGCGAGGCAGGATAAAGTCCTGCTGCTAGGCTGACGAGAACCGCAAAGCCGATACCGCCGAGAACCAGCCACCAGGGAACGGAAGAAATGTCGACACCGGGAAGATTTTGGCGATGCAGGTAAAGGTTGGTGCCGAGAGTGAGCGAACGGCCGATGAGCCAGCCGAGAAGCGTTCCAAGCATACCGCCGAAAAGGCCCATCACTCCGGCTTCGACGAAAAAGAGCTGCTTGACGTCCCCGTCGGCGGCGCCTAGAGCTTTCAGCACGCCGATTTCGCGGCGACGCTCCAGAATGGCCATGACCAAAGTATTGATGATGCCGAGTGTGGCGACGGCAAGAGCCAAACTGCCGAAGATGCCCAGAAGAAGATCGAAAACAGAGAAAAAGATGCGCAGACTTTTCGAAGCGTCGAGAAGGGAGAAGGCGCTGAAGCCAAGAGCCTTGAGCTGGTCTTCTGTTGTTTCTACCAGAGAAGGACTCTTCACTCGAACGGTGAGACTGGAATAAGTCGGTTTATCGGTCGAAGAATCGCGAAGAATGTCACGCAGGTCGTTAACCTGCGCGGCACGGAGATTCTCCGCGAGGGGAAGTGGGATGAGCAAGCGGCCGCTTGCAAAGCCGCCGAAGCCGGAGGCGGGTTCAGTTTCGACCACGCCGATGATGCGAAGGTGCTTTTCCTTGGGCACGACCGAAAAACCACCGGAATTGTCAGCGGGATCGCCGGGCTGGGCAGGGAGGGACTGGCGCTCCGCGTAGCGCAGGACCAGATCTTTGCCAATCAACGAAGTGGTTTGCGGATTCAGCTCCTTGGCAAATTCCGCCTGCAGGATGGCTTCATCCGCTTTGGGGGAAGAAAAAAAGCTTCCTTGCATGCCGTCAAATGCGCCGCTGGCTTTTGACGATTCGGGCAGGCCCGCGACCATAGTGGCAAAGGGCTTGCCGTCGTAACGCACTTCGGTGAAAAACCGGATTTGCGGATAGACCTCGATCACGTTGGGCATGCGGTAGATTTCAGCGCGTGCGTCGGCGTCAAGCGGGCGGGCCTTCGGCGCCGGAGTGCGAGTGCCGGGCGGGCCTCCCCCCGGGCCCCGCAGATTTGTTTTCGGAGTGACAAAGATGGAGTCGAACAGGCCGCTCTTCGCGAGGCGGCTGGTGGCGAGTTGCTGGAGGCCGACGCCGAGAGAAAGCATGGCCACGAGCGAGGCCACGCCCACGGCCACGCCGAGTGTCGTGAGCGAATTGCGCAAAACGGCTTCGCGGAGATTGCGGAAAGCGAGATCGCTGAGGTCGCGGACCTTCACCGAGGAGCTCCATTCGGAAGCAACTGGCCATCGCCCATAACCGCGAGGCGGTCAGCGAAACGCTCCGCCAGAGTGCGTTCGTGCGTAACCATGATGATGGTCATGCCGGGATTTCTCTGGATTTCACGAAGCAACGTAAGGATGGATTCGCCAGTGGCGCTATCGAGATTGCCGGTGGGTTCATCGGCGAGAAGAATTTTCGGCCGATTGACCAGCGCGCGGGCGATCGCGGTGCGCTGCTGTTCGCCGCCGGAGAGCTCGCTCGGGCGATGGCCGGTGCGTTTTTCAAGACCGACGCGCCGGAGCGCTTCGCCGACGCGCGCGGCGCGCTCGGAACGGTCCACTTCAGCGAGACGCAGCGGAAGCTCAACATTTTCTTCGAGGGTCATGCGCGGAAGAAGATTGAAGGATTGAAAAACCATGCCCACGGTTTGCCGGCGGTAGCGGGCAAGTTCGAGGGAAGACATTTTCGAGAGGTCCTGGCCGTGCGCGATGACCGAGCCGGAGCTGGGGCGGTCGAGGCCGGCGATCAAATTGAGCAGTGTGGACTTGCCGGAGCCGGAGCTGCCGAGAAGAGCGAGAAATTCGCCACTCGGGACTGAAAGAGAGACGTCATGGACGGCGCGGATGACGGCCTCGCCCATGAGGTAGTGGCGGGAAACCGATTCCAGGCGGATGGCGGGAGGAAGCTCGGTCATAAGATGTGTGGTCCATTCATGATACGACGAGCGGGGCCGGGAAATTTCAGCAAATTTGGATGCCGGATGAAGCACTAGCGTGACGAGAGAATTGAAAGGCAACAACCAAAAACCAGCAAACCGGGAATAGAGTGCGGGCGCAAAGGAGCGGCCATGAACAGAGCGTACTTTGTCGTGGGGACCTTGTTGTTGGGTGGAGCGCTTCTCGCCGAGGCGCAGAAGCCTCCGCTGCTGCCGGAAAAGGATGTCGCCGCGCTGGCGAATGAATTGAGCGGGGAGACGGCGAAGAGAAATTTAGAGGCGATTGCGAGGTTTCACCGGCAGCGTGGGTCGCGGGGTTTCCATGCGGCGGCGGAGTTGGTCGCGGAGCGGCTACGTGTGTATGGGCTGAGCGACGTGGCGATTCTGCAGTTTCCCGCGGACGGGAAGATTTTTTACGGGACACAGAGGTCGAGGCCGGCGTGGGATGCCGAAAGAGGGAATTTGTGGGAACTGGATCCGGTTGGGGCAGCTTGTTACGAGGCCGCGCATAAACCGCCTACTGCACCTGACGAGGAAGGGCGTAAGCAGCTTGCCCTCCTGTTGAGCGAGGATTGCGACCCGAAGCTGCATACCCATCTTTTGGCAAGTTATGAGGCGGAGCCGGTGGTTTTGGCGGAGGACAGCGAGAACGCGGATGTGACCACGGAGTTAGTGGATGTGGGCGAAGGAACAAAGGAGAGCGACTACACGGGTAAGGGTGCAAAAGGGAAAATGGTGTTGGTGAGCGCACAGCCGGGAGCGGTACAGGATTTGGCGGTGGGAAAGTTTGGCGCGGCGGGAATTGTGAGTTATGCGCAGAACCAGAAGACCGCGTGGTGGGGCGAAGACGAAAACTTGATTCGTTGGGGACATCTGGAAACGTTTTCGCCAAACAAGACATTTGCGTTTATGGTGTCTTTGAAAATGGCGGGGCGAATGCGGGAGCGGCTAACGCATGGGGAAAAGATCACGCTGCATGCAGTGGTGAAAGCGGGACAGCATCCAGGAGGCTATGAGGTGGTGACGGCGACGATTCCGGGAGCGGATGCGAAGCTAAAGGGCGAAGAAATTGCGTTCAGTTGTCACCTGGACCACCAGCGGCCGGGAGCGAATGACAACGCCAGCGGGTGCGTGACGATTTTAGAAGTGGCTCGGACGCTTGAGAAACTGATCAGCGAAGGGGAAATGGCCCGGCCCGCTCGGACAATGCGGTTCATCTTCCCGCAGGAGATTGAAGGGACGATTGCGCTTCTCAATGCGCAGCCGGAATTTTCAAAGCGCATCAAAGCCGTGGTGCACATGGACATGGTGGGAGGGGGGCTGGAGACGAAAGCAGTGTTCCACGTGACGCGTGGGCCGATGAGCTTGCCGAGTTTTGTGCATGACGTGGCGTGGGCGTTTGCGGAGTGGGTGAACGAGGAGTCCTACCAATTTGCGGCGACCGGGAAAGGCGATTATCCAATGGTTGCGCCGGAGGGCGGCAAGGAGCCGCTGCGCGCGGAGTATTCGGCCTACACCATGGGCAGTGACCACGACGTGTATCAGGACTCGTCGTTTGGGATTCCTGCGATTTATCTGAACGACTGGCCGGACCGCTACATCCACACGAATTTCGATGCCGCGGCGAATATCGATCCAACGAAGCTGAAGCGCGCCGCTTTCATCGGCGCGGCCAGCGGATATTACCTAGCGAACCTGAATAGCGCTGGCGGCGTCGAACTGGCTTTGGCCGTCATTCACGGGCGAAGCATAAGACTACTGTCTTTCGACAGACCACCTCGACAGATGCCAAATGAAGAAGCGGAAGCGCTGCGGAGAAACGAGGCGGAATACGACGGAGGGGTTTCCTATTCGGTAGATCAATTCTCACCGCCCCCGACTGGTTTCGCGGTGCCCTACGATAGGCGGTTGAACCCTTCCTTGTGACCTGCTCGCGAAGGAATGAACCGCGCGGCCCCCTGGCGGTGTTTGGTTATAACTATTTTGCGGACCATACGAAAACCGCGGGAGTGGCATCGCCAAAGCTGCTGAATTACGAAGGATTGTGGGGCGGCGGAGAAGAATACGCATACGAAGTGCTGAATTTTGCGGATGGAAAACGGAACGCGCAGGAGATTCGCGATGCCGTTTCGGCGGAGTACGGGCCAGTACCACTGGAGTTGGTAGTTGAGTATTTGAAGGCTCTGGAGAAAATTGGGATCGTGGAGCAGGCAAAATAAAGGAAAGGCCTTCAAAAATCGCGGTTGGGAAGAAAGGCCAAAGCCGGGACGCAAGAGAGGCCGGTGGCACGCTGGGCGCAGCATGCTGCGCCTCTACCGCCCCTACAAAGACTGGACGATAGCGGTGTGTTAGCATCGAGGACGGTGCAGGAAACAATCGAAAAAATTTAGCTGAATAGACGGTAAGAGAACAGAGCCGGTCTGAAGACCGGCCACTACAAGAACGCGCCTAAGAAGGCGGCGGTTACAGGGAGACCAATGGCAGCGACAATGAAAGCGTTGCGGAAAATGCAGCCTGCGAAAGGCTTGCAGATGGATACGGTCGCCGTGCCGGCGGTTGGCCCGACCGACGTGCTTGTCCGGGTGAAGGCCGCGTCGATCTGCGGGACGGACCTGCACATCTACGGATGGGATCACTGGTCGCAAGGACGCATCAAGCCGCCGCTGACGCTGGGACATGAATTCTGCGGACACGTCGAACGAGTGGGAGATGAAGTTACAGCAGTCAAAGCGGTAGACTTTGTGAGCGCGGAGATGCACATCAACTGCGGGCACTGCCGCCAATGCCGGCTGGGGCAAGCGCACATTTGCCAGAACCTGCGCATTGTCGGGATCGATCAAGACGGGGCGTTTGCGGATTTCGTGAGGATACCGGCGTCGAACATCATCAAGCTGGATCCGAGCATTCCGGAGCACTATGGAGCGATACTCGACCCGCTCGGAAATGCTGTGCATACGGTGCTGGCGGGGCCAATCGCAGGGCAAACCGTTTTGGTGACCGGTTGCGGGCCGATCGGGTTGATGTCCATTGCCGTGGCCAAGGCTTGCGGAAGCTCGACGGTTTTTGCGACGGAAACGAACGACGCGCGGCGCGTCATGGCGAAGAAGATGGGCGCCGACGTGGTGATTAATCCTGCAGCGGAAGATGCGGTGAAGCGGATTCTCGGCGAAACCGATGGGACGGGAGTGGACGCGCTCCTGGAAATGAGCGGGAATCCGCAAGCGATTCAGCAGGGCTTCAAGGCGCTACGGGCTGGAGGGCGTGCCTCGCTGCTGGGTATTCCTACGGAAAATGTGCCGCTGGACCTGGTGAACGACGTGATTTTCAAGGGCGCCACGGTGCAGGGAATTTACGGGCGGCGCATGTACGAAACGTGGGTGCAGATGACGGCGCTGCTGAAGGCGGGGCGACTGAATCTCGAGCCGCTCTTTGGGCAGCGCGCGCCGCTGGCGAAGTTCGAGGACGCTTTTGCAAAGCTTCGGGAAGGACTGCCGGGGAAGATTCTCCTCTATCCCAACGGAGTGCGGCGCTGAAAGTTCCTTCTATATCGCTTGCTTAGCCCTAAAAAGTAATCCAGGGGTTTACCCTAAGGCCCGTGCAGGAGCAGAATAGAGTCTCCCCCCGGCCGATGCCTACCACCAGGAGCGACAACATGTCGGAGACCGCCACATTGGCGACGAAGCAAAATCCGCTGTATTACATCACCGAGCAGTTGAATGAGCTGCGCGCGAAAGGCGTGGCGCCGAAACTGCGCGTCCTCGAAGGCGAACAGCGGCCCGTGTGCGTGTTCGACGGGCGGGAAGTGATCAACCTGGCTTCGAACAACTATCTGGGGCTGACCACCCACAAAGCCTTGCGCAAGGCCGCGCTGGACGCGGTGAAACGGTACGGCGTGGGCGCGGGTGCAGTCCGCGCGATTGCCGGCACAATGAAGCTGCACATGGAATTGGAAGAGCAGATTGCGGCGTTCAAAAAAGTGGAAGCGTGCGTGGTGTTTCAGTCCGGATTTACCGCGAATGCCGGAACGGTTTCCGCGGTGCTGGGCAAAGACGATCTGATCGTTTCAGACGAATTGAATCACGCCTCCATTATCGATGGAGCGCGGCTTTCCAAGGCGACCATCAAAATTTTCAAGCACAAAGATGTGCAGGACTGCGAGCGCATCTTGCAGGAGCATGCGAGTTTTCCAGGGAAAAAGCTGATTATCACCGACGGCGTGTTTTCCATGGACGGCGACATCGCGCCGCTGCCGCAACTGTGCGACCTGGCGGAAAAATACAACTGCATCATGATGGTGGATGACGCGCACGCTTCGGGCGTGCTGGGCAGCAATGGTCGCGGCACGGTGGACCATCATCAGTGCCACGGGCGCGTGCACATTCAGGTGGGAACTTTGAGTAAAGCGATTGGCGCAATGGGCGGATACGTGTGCGGCTCGCGCAACCTGATCGATTTTCTCTATTTGCGCGCGCGGCCGTTTTTGTTTTCGACTTCGCATCCGCCAGCCACCGTGGGCGCGTGCCAGGCCGCGTTTACCCTGCTGGCTTCCCCGGAAGGCGAAAAGCTGGTGAAGAAACTCTGGGCCAACACGAAGTTCTTCAAGCGCGAGTTGAAAAAGCGCGGGTTCCAGTTCAAAGGCAGTGAGACGCCAATCATTCCCATTCATGTGGGCGATGCGGTGAAAGCGTTTGAGTTTTCGAAGAAGCTTTTTGAGGCCGGAGTGTTTGCTCCAGCAGTGGGTTATCCCACCGTCGCAGAAGGCAAGGCGCGGCTGCGCGCCATCGTCAGCGCGGCACATAAACGCGAACAGTTGTTGCGCGCGGCAAATATCCTTGGCGAAGTCGGAAAATCTCTGGGGGTTATCTAGACGCGCATCTTCTCGAGACCTTCGCGGCAAGAAGAGTCTGTAAGTCCTACCTGCTGCCAGGTTATTTCTCAATAGTCTCTGCGCAACCTGTCTTTCATAAGCTATAGAAAGAGAAAGACTTATAGATAGGCATGCGCTTTGCGTCTATCAGTGCGCTTTTCGAACACCCCTTAGAGGGTAGTGGGGTCCAACTTCAGTTCTAAGCTTGAGGAGGTCTATACGATCATGTATCGCATAGGAATCTCGATGGTTGTGGGGACGCTTTTGGCGGTAGGCGCCCCGGCGCACCCGCAGGCGGGCGCGCAAGCCGGAGCACAAGGGAGCGGACAAGCATCGGTCCAAGCCGGCAATACACAGGCGCAGACAGGAGCTTCGAGCTCTCTATCCGCAGCGGCTGCAGCACAGAACGGACAAGCCCATGCCGGGTTGGCCAATGGAACTACATTCAATGCGGCGTTAACTTCATCGCTGGATTCGAAGAAGTGCAAGCCAGGCGACGCGGTGAACGCGCGTACCACAGAAGCGGTCAAGTCCGAAGGCCAGACGATCATTCCCAGAGGCGCGAAGCTGGTTGGGCACGTGACGAGGGCTTCGGCGCGTGGCCAGGGAGAAGCAGAATCTGAGTTGGGCGTAGTTTTTGATAAAGCGATCCTGAAAAACGGCCAGGAAGTTCCGCTGAACGTGGCGATTCAGGCTCTAGCCTCGGCACAGAGCAGCGCGTCGATGGCCGGCGACGAGATGGACGCCATGGGAGGCCTTAGCGGCTCCGCCGCTGGCGGACGCGGCGCGGTCGGCGGAGTAACTTCCGCGGCTGGAGGCGCCGTGGGCACGGTGACGAACACTGCCGCGAACGTGGGGGGAGCTGCGAGCGGCACAGTGAATTCGGCGGCCAGCACAGCCGGAAATGTCGTGGGAGCTTCTCGCGGTGCGGTCGGCGGACTGAATGCGGCGGGGCAACTTACTTCGAACAGCCAAGGCGTGTTCGGTTTGAACGGATTGAACTTGAACGCCGCGGCTTCCAATGCGACCGAGGGCAGCGTGATCACTTCGGCGGGGAAGGATATCCACCTCGACAGCGGGACGCGCATGCTGCTGGTTACCCAAGCGCAAGCCGGTTCGGCGGGTGAGTCCAAACACTCTGTGGAAGGCAAGCCCGATCGCAAATCTGGGCAGAGGACAGAACGAGGCAAGGCGGAAAGGCCGTAACCACTACTTTTCAGTTGGAGGGCCGCGCCAGGAACTGAATTCTGGCGCGGTTTGTTTATTTTTGTGCGAGCTGTTTCTTCAAGGTTTCAATATCGCCGAGAACATAACCTTTCACGATTCTGTGTTGTTTGAATTCAAAGATAGCCAGGCCCTGATAACTGATTTTGTTTCCTGTGCCCGGGAACCCGAGCAACTCTTCTCGGTGAGTCCCGGTGTAAATGAGGCGGGCAGCGGCTTTATGGCCTTCGGCGATCAGCTCTTCGACCTGATTGTGAAAGTCAGGGAACGCTGACCGGATGCGGTTCACATACCGCTTGAATTCGGCGATTCCTTTCACTGCCGTGCCGATGGAACCATGAAACCCAACATCGGGGGAGATGAGTTCTTCGAGCGCGGGCTCGCTCCATTCATTCCAGATCTCCGAATAGTATCGACGCACTAATAATTTGTAGTCGGGCATGAATGTTTTCGCCTTGTGCTCAGATTGGCTTAAGCGAGCATGACCTGCAACCGCCAAATTGGTGACCGCACCATGATTTCCAAGCTTAATTTGCGAGGTGCCCAGCCGAGCGCTTGTCCTTTGCTATACTCGCCGGCATGGTCTCGGCAGCGAAGAAATTGTTTCTTGTAGACGCGATGGCGCACGTTTACCGCGCGTTTTACGCGCCAATGGTGCGCATGAGCGCGCCCTCCGGTATGCCCACAAAAGTTCCCTTTCTTTTTGCAAATATTCTGAGGCGCTTGCTGAAAGACTATCAGCCGGACTATCTGGGAATTGTTTTTGATCCTCCGGGGGCAACGTTTCGCGACAAACTCTTTGAAAAGTACAAAGCGCAGCGGCCGCCGATGCCGGACGAAATGCGCCTGCAACTGCCCTACGTTCGAAAGCTTTGTGAAGTGATGCGACTGCCCATCCTCGAAGTGCAGGGTTACGAGGCCGACGATGTCATCGGGGCGATGGCCATGCAAGCAGCAAAGAAAAGGCTCGATGTCCTGATCGTCACCAATGACAAGGACATGATGCAGCTCGTGAACGGCGGCGTGCGAATCCTCCGGACAGGATCGGGCGGTGCGAAAGCGGATGTCATTGTCGATGCGGAAAAGGTGCAGGAAATCCTCGGTGTGCCGCCGGAAAAAGTTATCGATGTGATGGCGCTGATGGGCGATACGGTGGACAACATTCCCGGCGCAAAAGGAATTGGAGAAAAAGGCGCTACTGAATTGATCCAGAAATACGGAAGCGTCGAAAAAGCGCTGGACCACGCCGACGAAGTCTCAAACAAGCGCTACCGCGAGGCGCTTCAGCAGCAGCGCGACCAGGTGCTGATGTCCAAACAGCTTGCCACGATCGCCACCGACGTGCCGCTGGCGCTGGATTTGCACGCGCTGGAGCGGCGCGAGCCCGATGCCACGTCACTAGCCGCGCTTTACCGCGAGTTAGGCTTCAACTCCCTCTTGAAGGAACTGGGCGCCAGCGCAGTGGCGGCCTGTGCACCGGAAGTTTCGGCGGCGGGCGGGAAAGCCGACTACGCGCAATTGGGGAATGCCTCGGAATTTCATGAATATCTGGCAAAGCTTCCGGCGAAACAGCCGCTTGCGGTTTGGCTGAATCTCGATCTCGGTCAACGCGAATCGGAAGGATTCGGGACGCGAATCGCAGGAATCGAAATTTCTCCCAAAGCCGGCGAGGGGCGATCGGTATGGACGGACGAAAAAGGAGAAGCGCTGAGGGCCCTCGCGCCGCTGCTTGAAGACCCCAAGCGGCCCAAGATCGTCCACGATCCGAAACTTTTTCAGCTGCTGACGGGACGGGCGGCAAATATCCAGCACGCCACGCAGCTTTATTCCTACCTGCTGCGGCCCACCACAGCAAATCATAATTTCGCGGATGTGGTGATGCGCCAGTTCAGTGCCGTCCTGACAGGCGGCCCCGGCGAACGCGCTGATTACTTGCAGCGACTTGCGCCGGTTCTGTACGAGCAAGTAAAGGAGCAGCAACTCGAAAGCGTTTACGAAAAGATTGATTTGCCTCTCGCCCCTGTGCTTGCGGATATCGAACGCGTCGGAATTCGGGTCGAGCCCAAAGAGCTCGGGAAAATGTCGGAGGCGATGGACAAGGAAATCCGGCGCCTGGAAAAAGAAATCTGGGAAATGGCAGGAGTGGAGTTCAACGTCAACTCGCCGCCGCAGCTCGCGGAAATTCTTTTCGACAAATTAAATCTGCAACCGAACGCGCGGCGGGGAAAGGCCAAGGCGCGATCGACAGCGGCGGAGATTTTGGAAGAGCTCTCCGCACGGCATCCGCTACCGGCGAAGGTCATCGAATTCCGCGAAGTCTCCAAGCTCAAATCCACCTACGTTGACGCGCTGCCGAAGCTGATTCACCCGGAGACTGGGCGGCTGCACACGAGTTTTTCTCAAACCGGCACGGCTACTGGCAGGCTCAGCTCGAGCGACCCCAATTTGCAAAACATTCCGATTCGCACCGAGCTTGGCCGGCAGATTCGGGCCGCTTTTGTCGCGGAGAAGGGCAAGGTCCTGCTTTCTGCCGATTATTCGCAAATCGAGTTGCGCGTGATGGCGCATTTTTCGAAAGATCCGGTCCTTGTAGAGGCGTTTCGCAACGGCGAGGACATTCACGCGCGCACGGCGCAGGAAGTTTTCGGCGTGGGCCCCATGGCGCAAACGGCGGAACACCGCCGCGCCGCCAAGGCTATCAATTTCGGCATCATTTACGGGCTTTCTCCCTTTGGTTTAGCGCAACAACTCGGCATTGAACAGAAGGAAGCGGCGCAGTTCATCAATGCGTATTTCGCGCGCTACCGGGGAGTGAAGGAATATCTGGACAACGTTCTTGCCGAAACGCGCAAGACAGGCATGGCAAGAACGCTGTTCGGAAGAATCCGCCCGATTCCAGAGATTACTTCTCCGCAGGTGCAATTGCGTAACTTCGCCGAGCGCACCGCATTGAACTCGCCTTTGCAAGGGACGGCGGCCGATCTCATCAAGATGGCCATGATTGACATCGACCGGCGGCTAGCCGAGGAAAAATTTGAGGCGAAAATGATTTTGCAGGTGCACGACGAATTGCTTTTCGAGGCGCCCGCGAAGGAATCAGGTAAACTGCAGAAGTTGGTGAGAGAAGAAATGGAAGGCGTTTATAAGCTGACCGTTCCCATGGTCGTAGAAATCGGCGTGGGCCCCAATTGGCGTGATTTGAAGGATTAAATGTCTGATTGAATTTTTGTTAAGCCAAACCGTTAAACCAAACCCTGGATAGACAGCTTCACGCCGCGGCACTCGGGATTGGGGTGTTTTACGGATAGCAAACGTTCCCGCAGCTGTGCCTAAATTTCTGTGGGTATTCGTCTCTATGTTTTGCCTAGAGTCTAACTGGGAAAGTCGTCCCCGGTCCCTCGGGGTTTGACTGATTCCTTTTTCGTTAAAAAACTCCCTCCCCAGTCCACAGCGAGGTTCTTCATGCGCCGGATGTTGCTCTTGTTTCCTGCTATTGGTCTACTCCTGTACCTGACGGGCTGCGGTGCCACCACCCAAATTGTCCGGCAAATCACGGTCACGGTCTCGCCCTCCACGGCAAGCGTTGGCGTGGGCCAGACGCAAACATTCACTGCGACCGTGACCGGCACGCCCATTCTGGGCGTCACCTGGACGCTGACGCAAGGCGGAACAGCATGTTCACCGGGCTGCGGCACGATCTCGCCGACGAGCACCACCAGCGCTGCACCAACGACCTACACCGCTCCCGCGGCGCCGCCAACTCAGGGAGCTACGGTGACGATAACAGCCACGTCGGCCGCGGACGCCTCCGTATCTGGATCCGCAACGATCACGATCACGCAGAACGTGAGCGTGTCTGTCGCGCCGTCCACGGCGAGCGTTCCAGCAGGCCAGACGCAGGCCTTCACGGCGACAGTGACCGGAACAAGCAACACCGGTGTGAATTGGACGGTTTCCTGTTCAGCTTCGGCGTGCGGGTCAATTTCACCCGCCTCGACTGCAAGCGGCGCACCCGCAACCTATACTGCGCCAGCCACGGTATCAGCCAATCTGACGGTGACGGTCACGGCCACCTCTGTTGCGGACTCGAGCAAGTCCGCTTCAGCCACTGTGACGGTAACGCCACCGCCGCCCATTACAGTAACGATTTCGCCCGCCTCCGCCAACGTGCCAGCAGGCGGCACGCAGGCTTTTACGGCTGCGGTTAGCAACGATCCCGCCAATAGGGGCGTGACCTGGACGGTCTCCTGTTCAGCTTCGGCATGCGGGTCGGTTTCGCCCGCTTCGACTGCGAGCGGCGCACCCACGACCTACACGGCGCCCGCGACGGTGTCAGCCAATCTGGGGGTAACGATCACGGCAACTTCTGTGGCCGACACGACCAAGTCTGCTTCCGCAGCCGTCACGGTCACACCGGGCGTCAGCGTCTCGGTGTCGCCGACGACCGCGACCGTGGTGGTAGCGCAAACTCAGCCGTTCACGGCCACCGTCACTGGAACGGCCAACACCAGCGTCACCTGGACGCTTTCGCAAGGGGGCGCTGCGTGCTCGCCGACCTGCGGCACGATTGCTCCAGCCACCACCACCAGCGGCGTGCCCGCAACCTACACGGCTCCGGCAACCGTCCCGGCCATTCCGACAGTAACGGTGACGGCTACCTCCGCCGCGGACACCACGAAGTCCGCTTCCGCCACGGTCACGATCACGAGCCAAGCCGGTGGAGCCGTAGCGGTTAGCCCCGCCACAGCAAGCGTAGAAGTTTTCACCACGCAGCAATTCTCCGCCACGATCAACGGCCAGCCGACCACCGCCGTGACCTGGCAGGTCAACGGGACGACCGGCGGCAACACCATCACCGGGACGATTTCAACCAGCGGCCTGTACAGCGCGCCGCACTTCATCGCGAACAGCATCATTCAGCCTAACGGCGCGCCTGTCACGGTAACCGTCACGGCGGTTTCTACGGCAAACACCTCGAATTCCGGATCGGCCACAGTGACACTGACGGTCCCGGGCAAAAGCGCACAGAGCACGCCAATTGAACTGGGCACTTCCGGGAGCAATACGCTGGACTTCAACACTAGCGGCGGAAACACAACCTGCTGCGGGGGAACGCTGGGTTCACTCCTCGCGAGTAGTTCAGCGCAATATATTTTGAGCGCGGATCACGTCTTGGCTCGCAGCGGCGCAGGCGCGGCCGGGGAAGCTATTATTCAACCGGGGTACATCGACACGAATTGCAGCTCACAGGGAACCAAGACCGTCGCCAACCTGACGCAAGGCTCGATTAATCTGCAAAACACGACCGCAACCACGGTAGACGCTGCGATCGCGCAGGTTGCTTCGGGAGCAGTCGATCCGTCCGGGAACATCCTGATGCTGGGAAACGCGGTGGACGCGAATGGCGTTCCCGTGCCGGGAGCGCCTCAGGCCGGACAAGGTCAGGCGCCATCGGTCGGCTTGGCAGTAGCAAAGTCCGGCCGCACCACCGGGCTCACGTGTTCCACCATCGGCTCCATTATGGACACGGTCAACGTACAATACTCGACGAATTGCAACGGCACCGGCCAAATATTCACCATAACTTATTCCAATCAAGTGGATGTTATCGGCGGCGATTTTTCCAGCTCCGGAGACTCGGGATCGCTCATTGTGACGCAAACCGATGCGACTCCTGTGGCGCTGCTCTACGCCGACTCGAAGACAGACACAGTCGGCAATCCCGTCTCAGATGTGCTGAAATTCTTCGCTTCCAACGGCAACACCGTCAGCTTCGTCGGCGGAAGCCGCGGGCCGGGCGCAACTCCGCAGGTAATCGGCTGCACTTTGCCGGGTCCGTCGGCAGCCATGGCGGCGCGATTGGCAGTGCAGAAGGTTACTCCATCGAACCAAGCCCTTGCTCAAGCAATCGTTGTGCGGGACAGGCACGCCGCGGAATTGCTGCGACATCCTGAAGTGCAGGCTGTCGGCGTGGGCCCGAGTTATGACAATCCGTCCGAATCGGCAATCGTGCTTTTTGTGATGGCAGGACAAGCAAGATCCAACCTGCCCACCGAAATCGAGGGAGTGCGCACGCGCATCGTCGAAGTACAGCAGCCCTGGCCGCATGGCGTGCTGTCTGCGGCAGAGAGCGCTGTACTCGAACAGTCTACTGCGCCGCCACAGATGGTTTATCCGATCTCGGACGCGGAAGTGGCTCGCGCAAAGGTGGTACATGCTGCCCACGTGAATGAACTAATGAAGATGCGTGGTGTGCAGGGCGTGGGCATTACCTCCAGCGTGGATTCGCCCGGCGAGGCGGCGCTGATGATCTTCCTCATCCAGGGAATGCCGCATCCGGCAATTCCTCCGGTCATCGATGGATTGCGCACGCGCGTACGGGAAACGACGCCCTTCCGCGCGAGGCTAGATGGCGCCTCACCGCAGCGTAGTTGCCACCTGCCAATCACAAGAAAAAAGCAAGCAGCGCCTATTCCGGGACCAGCCCGGCGGCCTTAGAAGCGTTTCGGGCATATGCGCTGGAAGAAACCCTTGTGAAATCTTTGCTGAGCAGAACGTTCCCCGTGCTAACGTGAGTTGTCCCCGCCCTCCCGGGGCTTCTCATGCGGACTGCGGTGTTGTTGATTCCCATCCTTGCGGCTTCTCTCGTCCTCGGCTCTTGCGGCGGCGGCAGTGCGCCTCCCCCTCCGCCGGTCTCCGTCACGATCATGCCAGCTTCCGCTACGGTAAGTCCCGGCACAACCAGGCAATTCATAGCCACAGTTACCGGGACCACGAATACAGCCGTAACCTGGCAGGTCAACGGGACCACCGGCGGCAACACGACCATCGGCACAATTAACACAAATGGCTTGTACACTGCTCCTGGCACGATCCCCAATCCCCCGACGGCAACGGTGACGGCGGTATCGGCTGCGAATGCAGCAGATTCCGGCTCAGCTACGGTCACGATTGCCCAGCAAGTCGCGGTAACGGTGACTCCGAACCCTGTCAGCGTGGCAATTTTCACCACGCAGCAGTTCTCTGCTACGGTGAATGGAGTCCCGAGCACTGCGGTGACCTGGGAAGTCAACGGAGTTACCGGCGGCACCCAGAACACGGGGTACATTTCAAGCTCGGGGCTTTTTGTTGCGCCTGGTGGGGTTCCGACGACCTCCAGCGGAAACGGCGGGGTTACCACCGCGCCAGTCAGGGTGACCGCGGTTGCGAACGCAAACTCTTCCGGATCGGCAACCGTGGCGATCTTTCCGCCCAATCAGAATTTGCAGGCGGGGTCCATCCCGTTCGGAACGTCCGGCGGGAATCAAAATGATTCAAGCACGAGTGGAAACACCATCACTTGCTGTGGTGGGACGCTCGGCTCGCTGGTCGCACGGGGCGGCACGCAGTACATCCTGAGCAATAATCACGTGCTCGCGCGCACCGATCTTGCGGCTCTTGGTGAGTCCATCATCCAGCCCGGACTCGTCGATGCCCGCTGCGGACAAGGAGCCTTTTCTACTGTGGGGCACCTTTCTCAGTTTTACAATCTGGAGACGGGATCGCCTCCCAAAATCGACGCGGCCATCGCGCAGGCGGTCACCGGAGCCGTCGACAGCACGGGGAACATTCTTTTTCTGGGCGCCTCGACCGATCCAAACAATGTTCCGCTACCGGGCGCCCCGCACGCAGGATCTGGCGTCACAGCTACCCTCAACACGCTAGTGGCGAAAAGCGGCCGGTCGACCGGCCTAACCTGCTCGAGAGTTCTGGCAACGAACACCACGGTGTCGGTCCAGTATCAGAAAGGTTGTGGAACGGGAACGATATTCACCGAAATGTTTGCGAATCAGGTGGAGATTGCGGGAGGCGGCTTCAGTGCCCCGGGCGATTCCGGATCGATCATCGTCACGCAAAACACAGCCGATCCGGTGGCGCTGCTTTACGCTGGCTCCGACACCGATAGCGTGGGCGATCCTGTTTCCGACGTGCTGAACTTCTTCCAGAGCGGTGGCAACGCCTTGACCTTCGTAGGCGGCTCGGCACACGCGGTCATTGGTTGTAGCTTGCCAGTGAAACCTGCTTCGGCGAGTTTGACTGTGCCGACTTCGACACCCTCCGCCACCGCGCTTCAGAAGGCCTTTGCCGCGCGCGATGCCGACGCTCCGGAACTCCTTGCGCACCCGGAAGTGCAAGCGGTCGGCGTCGGCGGCAGTTACGACCATCCTGGGGAGCCGGCCATTTTGCTTTTCGTAACGAAGGGACAACCACACAGGAATCTTCCCACAGGGGTGGACGGGGTCACCACGCGCATCGTCGAGGGCGAACTCTTCGCGCACCGAGGTATTCTAACCGCTGAGGAGAGCGCGGCGCTGGAACAGTCCATCCCGCCCCCGCAGCTGGTTTACTCCATTTCTGATAGCGAACTGGCCCGCGTCCAAGCCGTGCACAGCATTCACGCGGAAGGATGGATGAGGCAGCCTGGAGTGCAAGGATTTGGCGCTGGCTCGAGCGTGGATTCGCCCGGCGAGGCGGCGCTGGTGATCTTCCTGATTCGGGGAGCGGCGCATCCGGCAATTCCGCTGGTCATTGATGGCGTGCGAACGCGAGTGCGGGAATCCAGCCGCTTCCGCGCCGGTTTTGGCGACTCTGCCCAACAGCGCGGTTGCTTGGTCCCAAGCGCGCGAGAAAAGCAGGTAAAGCGGCCGCGGCGGTAGCTGGGAAAACGGATCGGCGAGCCCGAATCCTCGTGCTCCATTACTCGCTTTTTCACCCTTTTCTTCTCCGGCGTCTGGGCGTTAGAATCCGCTCAATCAAGTGGAAGGCCGCCATATTCTGGCGACGGCAACGCTCGACGAGTTTCGCAAGAATCCGAATTTTGCCAACGAGCATGCGGAGGTGCCGCCGCCTGACGATTCGCTCTACAAGGGCGAAGCGGAGTTTCCCTATAAACGCGACAAATGGGTCATGGCCATCGACTTAAACCGTTGCGACGGCTGCCACGCATGCATCATCGTCTGCCAAGCGGAAAACGATGAGTGGTGTGCAGGGCGTGGGCATTACCTCCAGCGTGGATTCGCCTGGCGAGGCGGCGCTGATGATCTTGCTCATCCAGGGAATGCCGCATCCCGCAATTCCTCCGGTCATCGATGGATTGCGCACGCGCATCCGCGAATCCACGCCCTTCCGCGCGGGTCTCGGTGACCCATCCGCCCATACACTCGTGTCCCGTGCCGAGAACGAAAAAATCCCGTTCGGGCGCGCAAACCAATTCAAAACCGCAGCCTTAGTTGGGAAACAGGAAGGCGACGGGCTGCACGAATGATGCTCTTATAACCCTTTCTTTTCTCGCGGCGTGGGCGTAGAATCCGCTCAAAATCAAGCCGAGTTCGCTCCTTCGGCGGCGCTCGACCTGTCGGGAGGATGCTATGCATCGGACGATTCTTGTTGCAAGTGCGGTGCTGCTGTTCGGAATTCTCTGTCCCAAACCAAATTTTACCCAGGACAAAAATGGTTCCGCGGAACCTAAAATGACACCGGACGATGTGGCCAGGAAAAATCCCGTTCCAACTTCGCCGGAAGGACTAGCGGTAGCGCGCAAGCAGTACGGGTATGACTGCGCCATGTGCCATGGCAAGGATGGCGATGGCAAGGGCGACCTTGCCCAGGACATGAAATTGGAACTGCACGACTGGCGCGACCCCGCAACGCTTGAAAAGATGACCGACGGAGAGCTCTTCTGGGTTATCAGCTACGGCAGAGGGAAAATGGTGGGAGGCGAAGCTGATCGCTCTCCGGAAAAGATGCGCTGGAACCTTGTGAATCTCATCCGTTCCTTCGGAAAGAAGGGCGCGGCGGCTGCGGAAAAACCCAAGACGGAAAACCCGCAACCTTAATTTGGTGTAGTTTCACCTCGCACGCCCACCGCCACGGCAACCTTGGCGGTCTTCCGTTAAGGCGTGCTCTGTTTGGCTCGTGGTATGCTCGCTTAGAGAATTTTGGAAAGGAGCATATCTTCATGGCGCACGCGCCACAATTTCTGAAACTAGTCAATGAGTCAAAGAAAAAGATCAAAGAGACGAATGTAGCCGACGTGAAGCGCCGCATCGATGCGGGAGAAAAACTTCTTCTCGTGGATGTGCGCGAGGACAACGAGTGGGCCAGCGGGCACATTCCCGGAGCAATTCACCTGGGGAAAGGTGTCATCGAGCGCGACATCGAACAAGCGGTTACGGATAGCAAGACAAAACTCGTTCTGTACTGCGGCGGCGGCTTCCGTTCCGCCATCGCCGCGGAAAGTCTTCAGAAAATGGGGTACTCGAACGTGGAATCCATGGACGGCGGCTGGAAGGGTTGGATTTCCGCTGGATTGCCGACGGTCAAGGGGTAACTGCGCCCGGTCGGTTTTGCTTCTAAAAAATGGCTGGGGCGGGAGGATTCGAACCTCCACCATCCTCATTAACAGTGAGGTGTCCTACCGATTGGACCACGCCCCAGCGGTGGCAATCCCCGGCTTTTCGGGGAAAACGCTGGAAGTAGGTGGGCTCGGCCGCAAAAAAATGCGGGCAAGGCTAAGTCTAAGATACCACGAATTCCATGAGCTGCGCAGCTTCTTGGCGGAACAAAAATTGCGTTTCAAGATATCGAAAAAAACGCAGCCGTATAAAAATCCTGAAGCCAGTTCAGGTCTTTTACGGATGCAGATCCCCTTGGTAGTGCGCTATAAATTTGAATCCTCCAGCCAAAAAATTGCTTCCACAATTCGTGAAAGCAAAAATTTCCCGAAAAAGTATAGGGATGAATGTTGCATTCGCGAATGTTTTATTGGAAACTAGGCGGTCAAAAGCTGGCCCGGTTTCTCGCACTTCCCGGTTACACGTGGGACGCCCTAGCTTAAGGGCTCATTCAGCGCGCTCCCCGCCAAAGTGCAAAAAAACGAACATGGCCCAGATTTTTCATAGAAGCACCAACTTCATCTCTCGTTTTAGTGTCTTCTCGTATATTTTTATGTGGGGGTTTGCTATTTTGGCGGTACTTTGGGCGGCGCGTTCTCCTTATATGACCCGCCAGAACATCACGCGCGAACAGCCAGTGCAGTTCAGCCACAAACATCATGTCGGAGACGATGGAATCGATTGCCGGTATTGCCATACCAGCGTGGAGACCTCCGCTTTTCCAGGTATCCCGCCCACGAAAACCTGCATGAACTGCCATTCCGTCCTCTTCAAGAATGCGGACTATCTGGAGCCGGTGCGCGAAAGCTACCGCACGGGTGAATCCATCAAGTGGATCAAGATTCACCGCCTTGCCGATTTCGTGTATTTCGACCACAGCATTCATGTGAATAAGGGCATAGGCTGTTCGACCTGTCATGGTCGCGTGGATGAGATGCCGCTGGTGTTCCAAGCCAACACGCTGCTGATGCAATGGTGCATCGACTGCCACAGGAATCCTGAACCGTACCTTCGGCCGATGGATCAAGTGTATGTCATGGATTGGAGACCGGGACCGAATCAGGAAGAGTTGGGGAAAGAGTTTGCGAGGGAGCGCAACCTTCGGACAACGGCCGAGCTCACTAGCTGCTCGACCTGTCACCGCTAACGGAAAGTATGAACGAGCAACCGCAACCAGAACATAAGGACGATAGACCAGCAATAGACGTACATTTAGGCGATCTGTCATTTCCCGAGCGGCCCCTGGACCTGGCGGCGGTGCGCGCCAAATTGCAATCCAAGACCGGCAAGCAGTATTGGCGCACTCTCGAAGAGCTCGCTGAGGATCCTGCCTTTGAAGAACTGCTCCATCGGGAATTCCCGCGGCAGGCGCCCTCGGAATGGGACGACTCGGTAGACCGGCGCGATTTTCTAAAGCTCATGGCCGCCTCGCTAGCACTGGCCGGGCTTTCCGGCTGCGGGCGCGAGCCCGAGCAGTATCTCGTTCCTTACGTCAAGCAACCGGATGGCATGGTTCCGGGTAAGCCGCTGTTTTTTGCGACGGCGATGCCGTTCGGGGCCGATTCGATTGGCTTGCTCGTGGAGAGCCACGAAGGGCGGCCAACGAAAATTGAGGGCAATCCTGACCATCCTTCGAGTCTTGGCGCAACCAACGTTTTTGCGCAGGCGTCCATCCTCGACCTTTACGACCCTGATCGCGCGCAAACGGTAACCAAGGCCGGAGAGATTCAGACTTGGTCGCAGTTTCTGGACGTCGCACAGGCGTTGGCCGCAACCTTCCGTTCCACCCGCGGCGAAGGGCTTCGCTTTCTTACCGGAATCATCAACTCGCCCGTTCTCACGGCGCAGTTGGAATCTATTCTGACGCGCTACCCGCTAGCCAAGTGGCACCAGTGGGAACCGGCCGTTGGGGATGGCACGCGCGAGGGCGCAAAGCTCGCTTTCGGAAGATACGTCAACACGGTCTATCGTCCTGAGAACGCCGACGTCATTCTTTCGCTCGACTCCGATTTTCTCGTCAGCGGGCCTGGCAACGTCCGTTACATGCGGGAATTTTACCGCCGGCGCAAGCTTAACGAATCCGCCCAAGCAGATCGCGTGGGTTCCGAGATGAGTCGCTTGTACGTTGTCGAGCCCACGCCGTCTGTGACTGGTTCGAGCGCGGACCATCGCCTGCCGCTTCGTTACGCAGAAATCGCGCGGTTTGCCCGCGCGTTGGCGGCAAAATTCGGCTTGGGCGGCAGCGGAAAACTCGACCCCAACATCGAGAAGTGGCTTGATACCGTGGTAAAGGATTTGAAGAAGCATCCGCGCCGCACTTTGGTCGTCGCCGGCGAACAGCAACCTGCGGAAGTCCACGCTTTGGCTCACGCCATCAATGCGTCGCTCGGCAATGTCGGCACCACGCTATATTACACGGAGCCCGTCGAAGCGCATCCCGTCAATCACTTGGAATCGCTGCGGGAGCTTTGCGCAGACACCGAGAACGGCAAGGTCTCCACACTCATCATTGTCGGCGTCAATCCCGTGTACACGGCGCCGCACGATTTTGATTTCGCGGGCAAGTTGCGCTTTGACGAAAAACTCGGAAAGAAAAAAATTGAGACCGTCATTTATATCAGCCCTCATTTTGACGAAACGGCACAGTATTGCGACTGGCACGTTGCCGAATCCCACTATCTGGAAACCTGGGGTGATGCGCGCGCCTTTGACGGCACCGTGAGCGTGGTGCAGCCGCTTATCGCGCCGCTCTACAAAACGCATTCCGTGCACGAAACGCTGGCCGCGTTTACCGACGAGCCCGGGCTTTCCGATTATGACGCCGTGCGTGACCGGCTCCAGGCCGAGAATCCCGCCGTGGATTTTGAGAAGTTCTGGCGTAAAACTCTAAACGACGGAGTGGTGGCGGGCACGACCTTTCCCCCCATCAATGTTTCTTTGAAGTTCACTCCCGCGAGCCTGCCTCCCGTCAATGAATCCTCCGCCGGCGAACTCGAATTCCTTTTCCGTCCAGACCCCAGCATTTACGATGGCCGCTTCGCGAATAACGGCTGGCTCCAGGAATTGCCGAAGCCGGTAACGAAGCTGACCTGGGACAACGCCGCCTTGGTAAGCCCCAAAACCGCCCAGAAACTCGATCTAACCCACACCATCCCTTCGCGGGGCGGTGAACACGGGCAAGTCCTTTCGGACGTCATTGACATTGCTCTTTCTGGAAGCAAGGTCACCGCCGCCGCTTGGATCCTCCCGGGCCAAGCCGAGGGTGTTGTGGTTCTGCCCTTGGGCTACGGGCGCAAAAAGGCGGGCTATGCCGGCACAAACAAAGGCTTCAACGCTTACGTCGTGCGCACCTCGAACACGCTTTGGGCTGCGCCGGCTCCTGCTGGTGTGATCCGGAAAACCGGCAACGGCTACCCGATGGCCTGCACGCAATATCACTTCAACATGGAAAGCCGCCACATCATGATGACGGCAACTCTCGAGGAATACCGCAAGAATCCGAATTTTGCCAAAAGCGAGGAAACGCCGCCGGAAAACGATTCCCTTTACAAGGGCGAGGCCGAATTTCCGTACAAGCGCGACAAATGGGCCATGTCCATCGACCTCAATAGCTGCAATGGCTGCAACGCCTGCATCATCGCCTGCCAGGCGGAAAACAACATTGCGGTTGTCGGCAAGGACCAGGTGATGCGCGCTCGCGAAATGCACTGGATTCGCGTCGATCGCTACTATACGAACACGGCATCCTCGGCCACCGGCCAGTCCACCGGCGATCCTTCCGAATATCAGCCGGCCCTCGAGAATCCGGAAACCTTTTTCCAACCCGTGCCCTGCCAGCAGTGCGAGAACGCTCCATGCGAGGAGGTTTGTCCCGTGGGCGCCACGGTGCACAGCGCCGAAGGCCTTAACGACATGGTCTACCAGCGCTGTGTCGGAACGCGCTACTGCTCGAATAACTGTCCTTATAAAGTGCGCCGCTTCAACTTCCTGCGCTTCCAGGACTGGGAAACTCCGCAATTCAAGCTCATGCGCAATCCGGAAGTGACCGTCCGCAGCCGCGGCGTCATGGAAAAATGCACTTACTGCGTGCAGCGCATCGACAGGGCGCGCATCGAAGCCGATAAAAAGAATCAGCCCGTCGCCGATGGCGCCATCGTTACGGCCTGCGCACAGGCCTGCCCCGCGCAAGCCATCGTTTTCGGCAACGCCAATGATCCCAACAGCCGCGTAGCCAAGTTGCGCGCGCAGCAGCGCAACTACCAGATCATGCCGGAATTGAATACTCGGGCGCGCACCACCTACCTCGCCGCGGTTCGAAATCCCAATTCTGAACTGGACAACGCATGAGCGCCGGCCAGCCGCCAATCGATTCTCCGCAAATCAGCCGCCTTACTCCGGTGTTAGGCCCGGGCCACACCTTTCGCTCGGTAACCGACAAAATCAGTTCGATTGTTCTCACGCGCCCGATTTCCTATGGCTGGTTCGTCGGTTTTGCGATTACCTTTGGCTTTACCGCGATGATGACCATCGCCATCGCTTGGTTGTTTACCAAAGGCGTGGGCATCTGGGGTATCGACATTCCCGTCGGCTGGGGATTCGCTATCGTGAATTTCGTTTGGTGGATCGGTATCGGCCACGCCGGCACGCTTATCTCCGCCATCTTGTACCTTTTGAATCAAAAGTGGCGCACCTCCATCAACCGCTTCGCTGAAGCCATGACGCTCTTCGCCGTTGCCTGCGCGGGGATCTTCCCGCTGATTCACACCGGCCGCCCCTGGATGGCGTTTTACTTGTTCCCGTACCCTGCCACCATGGGACTCTGGCCGCAGTTCCGCAGTCCGCTCATCTGGGACGTCTTTGCGGTTTCCACCTACGGAACGGTTTCCCTGATCTTCTGGTTCGTTGGCCTGATTCCGGATTTGGCCACCCTTCGTGACCGAGCCACCACCAAAGCCAAGCAAATCATCTACGGAATGCTCGCCATGGGCTGGCGCGGTTCGGTACGCCACTGGCACCGCTACCAGTCCGCCTATCTGCTCCTGGCAGGCCTAGCCACGCCGCTGGTGGTTTCCGTTCACACCGTTGTCAGCTTTGACTTTGCGATTGCCATCGTTCCCGGCTGGCACACCACCATCTTCCCGCCCTACTTTGTGGCTGGGGCCATTTATTCCGGGTTCGCCATGGTGTTGTCCATCGCCATTCCTCTGCGCAAAGCCTATGGCCTCGAAGACTACATCACCATGCGGCATCTCGACAACATGGCGAAAGTCATGCTGGCCACCGGCGAGATCGTCGCTTACGGTTACTTCTTTGAGTTTTTCATGTCCCAATACAGCGGCGACAAGTTTGACATGTACCTGTTTCGCATGTTGTTCCACGGCCCCTACGCTCACTTCTACTATGCGCTGATTTTGTGCAACGTCCTGCTCCCGCAGCTCCTCTGGTCTTATAAAATACGCCACAACGTCCCCATCCTGTTCCTCATGTCCTTGGTCATCAACATCGGCATGTGGCTTGAGCGCTTTGTCATCGTGGTGATCAGCCTCACCCGCGACTTCACGCCCTCGGCCTGGGGCCGCTATCAAGCCACTTTCTGGGATTGGGCAACGCTGTTGGGCACCATCGGATTCTTTATCATGTTGGTTTTCCTGTTCGTGCGCGTTCTTCCAGCGATATCGATTACGGAAATGCGCGAACTCGTGGCCGAGACTTCCGAAGCGGCGGCCGATTAGTCATGGAGCAGCGTTCGCACATCTACGGCGTGATGGCGGAGTTCGACACTCCGGAAAAGCTCATCCATGCCACGGAGAGGGCCAGGGCAGAGGGCTATCGCCGCATGGATGCCTATACCCCCTTCCCGGTGGAGGGTCTTTCGGAGGCCATGGGGCTAAAGCGCAACATGGTGCCCCTGATCACTCTGATCGGCGGCCTCTTCGGCGGTCTGAGTGCCTTTTTCTTCCAGTGGTGGGCAAATGTTCTGTCTTACCCAGAGGATATCGGTGGCCGGCCTTTGAATAGCTGGCCCGCGTTCATTCCTGTTACGTTCGAGTTGACCGTGCTCGGTGCTGCTCTGTCTTGCGTGTTCGGCATGCTGGCCCTGAACCACCTGCCACAACCCCACCATCCGGTTTTTAATGTGAAGCGCTTCGTTCATGCCTCGGCGGACCGCTTTTATCTCTGCGTCGAAGCGCGCGATCCCAAATTCCATCTCGCGGATACAGCGCGCTTCCTTCAGGGGCTGCACGCACGGCACGTCAGCGAGGTGCCGGATGACTAACGCCTCGCGCTTCCTCTTTGTGGCCTTCGCTGCGGCTGCTTGCGTTCTTGCCGGCGGCTGTCGCTACCTCAGGCAGGATATGGCCAACCAACCCAAGAACCTTCCACTTTCGCCTTCGGATTTCTTCGGAGACGGCCGCTCCGAGCGCCCCCTGCTGGACAATACTGTGGCGCGCGGCTCGATTGCCGAGGATGCGCTTTTTGTGCCTAAAGATTCGAACGCTTTTCCGTTGCCTGTGAATCAGCAACTGGTCGAACGCGGCCAGGATCGCTACAAAATTTTCTGCTCACCCTGTCATGGCTTGCAGGGGGATGGTAATGGCCTCATTGCCATGCGTGGGATGAAGCATCCGCCGAGCTTCCATCAGGACCGTCTTCGCCAAGCCACAAATGGCTACCTTTACGGCGTCATCACCAACGGCTTTGGCGCCATGTACGGTTATTCCGCACAGATTCCGCCCCGCGATCGCTGGGCCATCGTGGCTTACGAGCGCGCCTTACAGCTCAGCCGTGACGCGAAAGCAAGCGAATTGCCGCCGGAGCTCCGCGAAAAATTGAATCAATCGGGAACTGCCAAGGATTCGACAGGAGGCCAGGACTGATGGCCGTTGAAGAATATCTGGCTCCGGAAAGCGTTAGCCGCTTCCAAGCGCGTGCGTTTGGAGTAGGGACTGCCGCCCTGATCCTGGCCATCTTAGGTGGCCTGCGATCGCCCGCCCAATTTTATCAGTCCTATCTGATGAGCTATCTTCTGGTGCTCGGTTTAACTCTCGGCTCGCTCGGTCTTGTGATGCTTCAGCACCTAACCGCCGGTCACTGGGGCATCATTATCCGGCGCCCGGCGGAATCGGCGACGCGCACACTTCCCCTCATTGCCATCTTTTTCGTTCCCATTGCGCTTTTCGGCATGAAATATCTTTACGGCGAGTGGCTCGACCCCCAGGCCCTGAAGGAGCACCCTCTTTCCGGTTTTCAGCAACATTACCTGACCCATACCGGCTACCTCATCCGCGCCGTAATTTATTTTGCCGTTTGGCTGGCCTTGATGTTCATATTCAATATTTGGTCGAAGCAGCAGGACGTCAACCAGACCGACCGCATACTTCGTCAAAGGTTTAAGATGCTCGCCGGTCCCGGCATCATTCTTTACGTTTTAGGCATGAGCTTCGCCGCGATCGATTGGGTGATGTCTCTTTCGCCCCACTGGGCTTCCACCATCTACGGTTTCATTGTGGTCGGAGGTCAGCTCATCTCCTCGATGTCCTTCCTGATCGCCGTAGTCGTGCTGCTCGCTCGCTACCAGCCCCTGGCAGGCGTTCTTCAGCCGCGCCATCTGCACGACATGGGCAAATTGCTTCTTTCGTTTGTGATGCTTTGGGCCTATTTCGATTTTTCCCAACTGCTAATCATTTGGTCCGGTAACCTGCCTGCGGAAATCAGTTTTTACCGCACCCGGCTCTATGGAGAGTGGGCCGCTGTGGCTGTGATTGTATGCGTCTTCCACTTTTTTGTTCCCTTTTTCCTGCTCCTCTCTCAAGATCTGAAACGCCGGGCCCAAGTCCTTTCCAAAATTGCCTTGTGGCTCATCCTGATGCGCCTCGTGGACCTGTTCTGGATGACCCGCCCGGAATTCACTTCGAGCGCCGTGCCCTCGTGGCTCGACTTCGTATTGCCCATTGCCCTTGGTGGGCTGTGGCTCAGCTTTTTCGCTTTTAACTTGAAGCGGTCCCCGCTCCTCCCGCTTGGCGATCCCCAATTGGCGGAGGCTATTGAGCACCATGAACACTGAGCATCACAAAACTGGAACCACATCCGGCGAGCCGCCTCGCCACCCAGACGTTTCCTTCGAGGAACGCGACATTAAAGTGGGCGCCATGTATTGGTACCTTTCCGCACTCGGTCTGGCTACATTTATCGCTTTGCTCATTTGCGTTTTCGTTTTGCATTTCACGAACCATCTCGCCGCTTCCTCGGATGCTCCTCCCCCTCCTTCACGGGAGGCCCTGGGCAAAAACTACCGGGCTCTGCCGCCCGAACCTCGGTTGCAAGGGGTTCCCGGCCATCCCTCTGACCCGCAGAAGGACTTGCGCGAAAAAGTGAAGGCCGACACTGCCGAGAACGAGAAGCTTCAGTGGCTCGATAAGAACGCTGGCATCGCGCAGATCCCCGTCGAAGACGCCATGAAGATGGTTGCGGAAAAAGGTTTGCCTTCGTTTTCGCCGGCCACGGCGGAGAAAAAGAAGTGAAAGAATGCAAAAAGTTCACTACCTATTAGCATTTGCACTCGGCACGCTGCTTGCAGGCTCTTGCGCTCTGCACGCGCAGACCGTTCCCAATAATGTTGGTCCCACTGCTGCAACGCTCCCTCCTGCCTTGCAGAATGTCGGTTTTGAGCCGCCCCTCAACGGGCACATGCCGCTGGAGGTGCACTTTCGCGATGAATCGGGCCGCGACGTTCAGTTGCTTGAGTTCTTCGGTCAGAAGCCCGTGGTCCTGGCGTTTGTCTATTACACTTGCCCGATGCTATGTGACCAGGTCCAGATGGGCGTCGCCGGCACTTTACGCATGCTTTCCTTCAACCCTGGCCGCGACTACCAGGTCGTTTTCATCAGTTTTGATCCGCACGATACGCCCGAAGTCGCCGCAGAGAAGAAAAGGGTGGCCGTCGAGCGTTTCCACCGCCCGGAAACCGTTTCAGGCTGGCATTTCCTGACCGGCTCGGAAGAATCCATTGCCGCTGTCACGCGCGCCGCGAATTTCCGCTTCCGTTACGACGCGAAGTCCAAACTCTTCGCGCATGCCAGCGGCGTGATGATCTTGACCCCCGACGGCCGCATCTCCCGCTATTTCTACGGCGTCGAGTATCCCAGCCGCGACATGCGCTTGGGTCTCGTCGATGCTTCTGCAGGAAAGATCGGCTCGCCTATCGATCGCGTCTTGCTGTTCTGCTTCCATTACGATCCTTCGACCGCGAAGTATAGCGCTTCCATTCTTAGGATCATTCGCCTTGGCGGCATCCTGACGATTCTCGTAATCGTCGGAGGAATTTGGATTTCCCGGCGCCGCGAAACGCACGCGGGCCATTCGAAAGTTCAAGGAGCGCGCTAGAGCCGTGCAATCGCAATTTCCACTGTATCCCCCGGCGGCGTCCAACTTCGCGCCGCGCGTGGACGACCTGATGACGTACCTCACGTACGTCTGCGTCTTCTTCGCCTTCCTTATCACCGCGGCCATCGTCTATTTCTTCTTCAAATACCACCGCAAGCGTCCCGATGAAGTAGGTGCTCCTATTCACGGTGATATGCGCCTCGAAGCCACTTGGATCATCATTCCTTCCATTCTTGCGCTGAGCATGTTTGGCTGGGGCGCGGCCGTTTACGTGGACTATCGCCACACCCCGCCGGACACTCTCGACATCTATGTCGTCGGCAAGCAATGGATGTGGAAGGCGCAGCAGCCCAACGGCCTGAAGGAGATTAACGAGCTGCACGTGCCCGTGGGGCGTAACATTCGGCTCATCTTGGCCAGCGAGGATGTGGTCCATGATTTCTTTGTCCCCGCGTTTCGCGTGAAGATGGACGTCGTGCCCGGCCGCTACAACACCATGTGGTTTCGTCCTACCAAGCCGGGCCGCTACCACTTTTTCTGCTCGCAGTATTGCGGCACGAACCATGCCTTGATGGGAGGATGGGTCACGGTCATGGACCCCACGGATTACGCCGCATGGCTTTCCGGTACCTCGGGCGGCGCAGCGAATCCCGTCGACGTCGGCGCAAAACTCTTCGAGGATAAGGCCTGCGCCACCTGCCACATTGCCGACGGCTCTGGCCGCGCTCCCTCGCTTAATGGACTGTACGGCGCGCAAGTGCTTTTGGCCGACGGCACTACGGTCACCGCCGACGACGCCTACATCCGTGAATCCATTCTCCAGCCTAATGCCAAGATTGTGGCCGGCTACCAGCCGCTCATGCCCACGTTCCAGGGCCAACTGACGGAGGAGCAAATCATCGCACTCACTTCTTATATCAAGTCGTTGCAATCACAGCCCGTGCCCGCTAAGGGTGCCGGGATTGCGCCGTCCGCAAGGAAGAAATAGGACTATGAGCCAGACACAAACACTGCCAACACGTTCCTATGAAATGCCGCGCGAGCATTATCTCAATTCCAGTTACGGCATCCGCTCTTGGCTGCTCACCACCGACCACAAGCGCATCGCCCTCTTGTATCTCGTTTCCGTTACCTTCTTTTTCTTTGTGGGCGGCGTCTTCGCCACCATGATCCGCATCCACTTGCTGACTCCGGAAGGCGCTCTGGTGTCGCCGGAAACGTACAACAAGCTCTTCACCATGCACGGCGTGGCTATGATTTTCTTTTTCCTGATTCCCTCCATCCCCTCCGTGCTTGGAAATTTCTTGATTCCACAAATGATCGGGGCGAAGGACGTGGCCTTTCCGAGACTCAATCTCCTTAGTTGGTACATCTACATCATCGGCGGCTGCTTCGCGCTTTATTCCTTCAGCACCGGCGGCCTCGACACGGGATGGACGTTCTACACGCCGCTTAGCAGCATCTATTCGAATTCCGCGGTCACGCCCGCCGTGCTCGGCATTTTCATCAACGGCTTCTCTTCGATTCTCACCGGCCTCAACTTCATCGTCACCATCCACACCATGCGCGCCCCGGGAATGACCTGGTTCCGCTTGCCGCTGTTCATTTGGTCACACTACGCCACGAGCCTAATCATGGTCCTGGGCACGCCCGTCGTGGCCATCACCCTACTGCTTGCTGGCCTCGAGCGTATGTTGCATCTGGGCTTTTTCAATCCCGCCATGGGCGGCGACCCCATCCTGTTCCAGCATTTGTTCTGGTTCTACTCCCATCCCGCGGTGTACATCATGGTTCTTCCGGCGATGGGCGTCGTCAGCGAAATCATTCCTACCTTCGCGCGCAAACCTATCTTCGGCTACTCCTTCGTCGCCGCCTCCAGTATCGCTATCGCCGTCATCGGCTTTCTCGTTTGGGCTCATCACTTGTTTATGACCGGCATGTCCGCCTACTCCGCGCTCGCGTTTTCTTTCCTCAGCTATCTGGTTGCCATTCCTTCCGCCGTGAAAGTCTTCAACTGGACTGCCACGCTCTACAAAGGCTCCATTTCTTGGGACGCGCCCATGCTCTACGCTCTCGGCTTCATCGGCCTGTTCACCATTGGCGGTCTTACGGGTTTGTTCCTTGCCTGCCTCGGTCTGGACATGCACATCCACGACACTTATTTCGTCATCGCCCATTTCCACTACATCATGGTCGGCGGCGCAGTCATGGGTTACATCGGCGGTTTGCACTATTGGTGGCCGAAAATATCCGGCAAGGTTTATCCCGAAGCCCTCTCGCGCTTTGCCGCCATTACTCTCTTCCTCGGCTTCAATTTGACGTTCTTCCCGCAATTCATTCTCGGCTATCTCGGCATGCCCCGCCGCTATCACAGCTATCCTCCCGAGTTTCAAGTGCTCAACGTTCTGTCTACCGCCGGGGCTTCCATCCTGGCGCTTGGCTACCTCTTGCCGATGGCCTATCTGACTTGGTCGATGCGTTACGGCAAAGTGGCCGGTCCCAATCCCTGGCCCGCCACAGGCCTCGAATGGAAAACCACTTCGCCGCCTCCCACGGAGAATTTTCCTGTTACACCCGTGGTGGATTGGGAGCCTTACGATTTCCCGAATCGCCCGGACCTTGGCCTGACCCCGGGCACGTTGGCGCCGGTTCCAGGCGACGACTAGTAGGACAGACTTTGGTCTGTCCTGTTTGTTCTGAACGTAACTGAGCGGCCGCACTTAACAATGCCGCTCAGTGGATTTTTTGGAGGCCGGGCTTTAACCCGGCAAAAGAAAAGGAGTGCCGCGTGCATCGCACCGGAGAGCTGTTCGGGCATTTTCAAACCTTGGAACAACAGAGGGAGTCCGCCACTTTCGGCATGTGGGTCTTCCTGGCTACCGAAGTGTTGTTCTTTGGCGGCATGTTCCTGACCTATACCATCAACCGCCACGCATACTTCACGGCCTTCGGCGTCGGCAGCAACGATCTGGATATCACCCTCGGCACTACCAATACCCTGGTGCTCATCCTGAGCAGCTTTACCATGGCTATGGCCGTCTGGTGCGCGCAAACCGGCAAGAAAAAACTTGTTCCGCTTTTTCTGGTTCTCACCCTGGTGCTCGGCTGCGCCTTCCTGGGCATCAAATTTGTCGAATACAAGCAGAAATTCCACCATCACCTCGTCCCCGGCCGCAGTTTTGACATCTCTTACCACGTCAACCACCCTGCTCCGGGGGACGATCCCAAAGAAATTGCTTTCGAGAAGGAAGAACTGGCGAAAGCCTTGGCTTCCGATCCTGATACCAATTCTCACGCGCAGCTTTATTTTTCCCTTTATTTCGCCATGACCGGTCTTCACGCCTTGCACATGGTCGTTGGCGCCGGCCTGGTGATGTGGCTCATCGGCGCATCGCTAAAAGGCCGATTTACTCCGCACTACCACACCCCTGTCGAGAACATCGGCTTGTACTGGCATTTCGTCGATATTGTCTGGATTTATCTGTTTCCGCTGTTTTATCTGATTGACCGGCATCGCTAGGAAAATGGGGAGAAGACCACGTGCCTGAACATTCCGAACACATCGTTTCGCCGAAAATCTACTTCACCATCTTCATCGCGCTGGTTATCGGCACGAGCCTCACCACTTGGGCGGCCTTCCAGAACTTTGGCCCGTTCAATATTGTCATCGCCCTCGGCATCGCCACCGCCAAGGCCACGCTGGTCGTTCTTTTCTTCATGCACGCCCGTTACAGCGTGGGGCGTACCCGGCTGGTCATCGTTTGTGCGATCTTCTGGCTGGCCATCATGCTGGCGCTCACTCTCGCCGATTATCAGACCCGCCAGCCGCGCATGAGCCGCCTCGTCCCACCTGCGGTTTTTTACCGCGTCTGATCATCCCTGCTAACCTGTAGGCCTGGTAACACGGGTTGCGTCCAGGTCCGTCCTTCGCTTTCAGAATTGTCTTGGCTTTTGACTTCGGATTTCTGGCCGGCTCACGCCGGAAAGACACACTCACACTTTCGCCGACTTTTTATATTTCCGGGGTGTTTCTTAGGGTGGCTTGGTGAGGCTCAGCAGGAGTCAGTCTGCTCACCGAATCGGCGAAAGTATCGGGGAGAAGCGAACCGGCCCAGCCCTCAATCCCCTAAAGGGATCCTCGGCTCGCCTCCCCCACGGCTTTCAAGAACTGCAACCTCTTCGCCATACTTAATCCCTTTGTTTTCAACACACTCCATACTATTTCCTGGTAAAAAAGCTCTACTCCCCCGAAAAATTACCTGCCTGAAATACCAGCGGCACCGGCTTGTAGGGTAAACTCCTGAGAGGTAGACTTTTTCCTGCGATTTTTTCGGAGGTGCAGTATGCCTCGCGTCGTTCGCTGCGGCCTGATTCAAGCTCACTGTGATTGGTCTTCAGAGAAATATTTGCTTCCCGACATAAAAAAGAAAATGATCGCCAAGCACGAGGGTCTCATTGCCGCCGCGGCTAAGAAAAAAATACAAATCCTGGGCCTCCAGGAACTTTTCTACGGCCCTTATTTCTGTGCCGAGCAGGAGACCCGCTGGTATGAACTGACCGAGCGCGTTCCCAACGGCCCCACCATCTCCCTGATGCAAAAACTCGCGAAAAAATATCAGATGGTTCTGATTGTCCCGGTCTACGAAGTGGAAATGACCGGCGTTTATTACAACACCGCCGCAGTCATCGACGCCGACGGACGCTATTTGGGCAAATACCGCAAGCACCATATTCCGCACTGCCATCCCGGGTTTTGGGAAAAATTTTACTTCACGCCCGGAAATGCCGGTTATCCCGTCTTTGACACGCGCTACGCTCGCGTCGGCGTGTACATTTGTTACGACCGGCATTTCCCCGAAGGCGCGCGAATCCTTGGCCTCAACGGCGCGGAAATTGTTTACAATCCCTCGGCCACCGTTGCGGGCCTCTCCGAATATCTCTGGGAACTCGAACAGCCCGCCCACGCCGTCGCCAACGCCTATTTTGTCGCTGCCATCAACCGCGTCGGCACGGAAGGTCCCTGGAAAATTGGCGAATTCTACGGCAAGAGCTACTTTTGCAATCCGCGCGGGAAAATTATTGCCCAAGCCAGCCGCGACAAAGATGAACTGCTCGTCGCAGACCTCGATCTCGATGAAATTCAAAAGGTTCGTGACACCTGGCAGTTTTTCCGCGATCGGCGCCCCGAGACCTATGGAGAAATTACACGCACGCGCGCCGCGGAATCTGCCAGTTCCAGCGAAGCCGCCGATTGAAATTCCGCTTGCGTTGTTGGTCGAATGTGGGAAGGCACTGCCCGCTGGAGTCGCAAAAGTTGAAAGTACTTGCGGCGCCGGGCTGCGGCCCAGCATCTTGGTTTTGACCGGTTTTTGCTTTCTAGCAACGCGGTCCAAACGAGGGGCATAGGCAAGAACCGGCTCTATTTTGGGGTTTACTTACAACTTAAAACCTATAACTTAAGACTTCCATGAGCCATTTAGATACCGCAGCCCTTCACGCCAGCACCATCGAGTCCAGCTCTCTCTACAACAAGGATCTTGCTCCTGTTGCGTCCGAGCGTCGCCGCTGGCGTACTTACAATTACGCTGCTCTTTGGATCTCTATGAGCGTCAACATTCCCACTTACATGCTGGCCAGCGGCATGATTGCCGGCGGCATGAACTGGAGCCAGGCCCTCTTTACCGTTTTTCTCGGCAACGTCCTGGTGTTGATTCCTATGCTTCTTAACGCTCACGCCGGCGCGCAATACGGCATCCCGTTTCCTGTCTTTGCCCGCGCTTCGTTCGGCGTACTTGGCGCCAACATCCCCGCCATTCTTCGCGCCCTGGTGGCCTGCGGCTGGTTTGGCATTCAAACCTGGATTGGCGGCGAAGCCATCAATGCCATGATCGTCGCTCTCGCGCCGGGCTGGGCCAAATTTCATTCTGGCGCGGCGGTCTGCTTCGTTCTGTTCTGGCTTCTCAACGTCTTTGTCATTCTCCGCGGCATCGAGACCATTCGCTTCCTGCAGGGCATCTCTGCGCCTTTCTTGCTTCTCATCGGCCTGCTACTGCTGCTCTGGGCGCGCGGCAAAGCCGGTGGTTTCGGCCCCATGCTCTCCACGCCCTCGAAATTTCAATCCTTTGGCGAATTCTTCCGCTTCTTTATTCCCTCGCTCACCGGCGTTGTTGGCTTCTGGGCTACCGTTTCGCTGAACATTCCCGACTTCACCCGCTATGCCCGCAGCCAGCGCGACCAAATGGTCGGCCAGGCCCTTGGCCTGCCCGCCACCATGACCTTCTATTCCTTCATCGGCATCGCGGTCACTTCCGCCACGATGATTATTTTTGGACAGGCCATCTGGGATCCCGTAAAAGTTCTGGCACGTCTTGGCAATCCCTGGGCCGTCGTTGTTGCCATGATCGCTTTGCTTATGGCCACGCTGAACGTCAATGTCGCCGCCAATGTCGTCTCCCCCGCTAACGACTTCTCGAATCTTTCTCCGCGACGAATCAGTTTCCGCGTGGGCGGCCTGCTCACCGCCGTCGTGGGCCTGCTCATGCAGCCTTGGAAGCTCCTCGCTAGCTACGGGAGTTACATCTTCACCTGGCTCGTGGGCTATTCCGGTTTTCTCGGGCCTATAGCAGGAGTCCTCATTTGCGATTATTTCGTCGTGCGCAAGACCGTTCTCGCTGCTGAGGATCTTTACCGTCGCGGCGGCCAGTACGAATATCTGCGCGGCTTCCACTGGACCGGCGTCGTTGCTTTGGCTGCAGGCGCGGGCGTTGCCTTCGTGGGCTTGATCGTTTCGCCGCTGCGCGTCCTTTACGATTACGCCTGGTTCGTTGGTTTTTTCGTCAGCTTTGGCGTTTACTTTGCGCTAATGCCCAAACCCGCGGCCGTCCCCCAGGCGGCAGATTGAGAAGGCCGGAGCTGGATGGAATTCCATGCCGCTTTATCCCCTGACAAGGAGCCCCCATCGCGGCAGCGGTTGCAAAATTCTACGCGTTTCTCTCGGCGCTCTGTGTCTCTGCGTTATCCTTTCCTTTCCTTTGTTTTGTTCAACTCTGGACTTTCGACCGTCAACTTGCGTGAGGAACCCCATGGACTTCGGCATCACCATCAAGCCTGACATCTCTATCGACCGCATTGTTAAACTCACCGAACAGGCCGAAGCCTCCGGCTTCTCTTACGCCTGGATGTTCGACTCCCACGTCATCTGGAAGGAGCCGTTTCCTCTGCTCACCCTGATGGCTGCCAATACGAAAAAAATTCGCCTCGGCACGTGTGTCACCAATCCCGCTGTCCGCGACGTCACCGTTTCCTCGAGCCTGTTCGCCACGCTCAACCTTGCCTCGCATGGCCGCATGGAGCTTGGCATCGGGCGTGGCGACAGCTCCCGCCGCGTCCTCGGCAAAAAGCCCGCCACCCTCGAAACCCTCGAAGAATTCGTTCGCGTTTTCCGCAATTTGAACGCCGGCAAAACCGTCAACGTCGACGGCGTTCCCACAAAATTTCCCTGGGCGAATGGCCAAGTCCCGCGCGTTTGGGTCGCGGGCTATGGCCCAAAGGCTCTCCGCACCGCGGGCCGCATCGGCGATGGCGTCATTCTCCAGTTTGCCGACCCCGATCTCATCGAATGGTGCCTCGGCTTCGCGCGTGAAGGCGCCAAAGAAGCCGGCCGCGACTTCGGCAAAATCCAAGTAATGGCGGCGGCACCAGTGTGGCCGTCCGACGACGTGAAGACCGCGCGCGCGCGCGTTCGCTGGTTCCCCGCGCTAGTCTCGAATCACGTCATGGACCTGATCTCCAAATACAAGCCGGAAGAGTTGCCTCCCGCATTGACTTCCTACGTCAAAAACCGCGGCAAGTACGACTATCTTCATCACTGCGAAGTGGGCAGCGATAACGCCGATTTCGTCAGCGACGAAGTCGTCGACCGCTTCTGCATCCTCGGAGCGCCCGACGACCATCGCAAAAAACTCGACCGCCTCCGCAAAGCCGGCGTTACGCAATTCAACATTTATTTAATGTGCGGCGACGAAGAGCAAACCCTCGACGTCTACAAACACAAAATCCTCCGCCACTACCGCCGTTGATGTGTTCAGCTTCTCCCGTCATCCCGGGTGCAACGAGCAATCTGCTCTTCGACCAGTCACGAATCACAACCCGTGCAGTGTATAGTTCTAACCCTGAGGAACTTCGATGCGATTTGACACCGTGATTCGCAACGCCACCGTGGTCACCGCCACCGACACCTATCGCGCCGACGTCGGAATCACCGGCGATCGCGTCAGCGCCATCGCCGCGCAGCTTCCCGCCGAAAACGCCGGCCGCGTCACCGACGCCAGCGGCCTGCTGCTCATCCCCGGCGGCATCGATGTGCACACGCACCTCGACATGCCCTTCGGCGGCACCACCAGTTCCGACGATTTCGAGACCGGCACCATCGCCGCGGCTTTTGGCGGCACTACCACGCTTATCGACTTCGCCATCCAGTACAAAGGCCAATCGCTGCGCCAGGCTTTCGACACCTGGATGAAAAAAGCCCACGACAAAGCCGTCACCGACTACGCGTTCCACTGCATCATCACCGATCTCGGCAGCGCCCAGCTCGAAGAGATGGGCCAGCTCATTCGCGACGGCGTCACCAGCTTCAAGCTGTTCATGGCGTATCCCGGAGTGTTCATGCTCGATGACGCCACCATTTTCAAAGCCATGCGGCAAGCCGCGCAGCACAACGGCCTCATCTGCATGCACGCGGAAAACGGCGGCGCGATTGACGTGATCGTACAGCGCGCCCTCGCCGAGGGCAAACGCGCGCCAAAGTACCACGCGCTCACCCGCCCCACCACCGCCGAAGCCGAAGCCACTTCCCGCGCCATCGCTCTCGCGGAAATGGCCGGCGCGCCCGTCTACATCGTGCATCTCTCCTGCAACGACGCGCTTGAAAAAGTCCGCGAAGCGCGCGACCGCGGCCTGCCCGCCTACGCGGAAACCTGCCCGCAATACTTGTATCTTTCGATCGAGAATTTTGACGTTCCTGGCTTCGAGGGCGCGAAATACGTTTTCACGCCGCCCCTGCGCGAAAAATGGCATCAGGAAAAGCTCTGGCAAGGCCTGGCGAAAGACACGTTGCAGGTCGTTTCTACTGACCATTGCCCGTTCTGCTTTAAGGAGCAGAAAGAGCTGGGCAAGGAAGACTTCACCAAAATTCCCAATGGCGGCCCCGGCATCGAACATCGCCTGAGCCTCGTTTACACCGGCGGCGTCCACGGCAAACATTTTTCGCCGAACCGCTTTGTCCAGCTTGTTTCTACCGCGCCCGCAAAACTCTTTGGCCTCTACCCGCGCAAAGGGACCATCGCCGTCGGCTCGGACGCCGACCTGGTCCTGTTCGATCCCAACCACGAAGAAGTTATCAGCGCCAAAACGCATCACATGCGCGTGGACTACTCCATGTTCGAGGGCATTAAGATCAAAGGCGCGCCCAAAACGGTTTTCTCTCGCGGCCGCGCGGTCATCGACTCCGGAAAATTTGTCGGCCGCCCCGGCTGCGGCCAATTCCTCCGCCGCCAAACCTACTCCGGACTGTGATTTGCATTTTGTAGCGGCCGGGCTTCAGCCGGGCTCCGGAGTTCGCAATGCGGCGGACGCAAGGTTGCGATACATTGGGGGATTGCACTACAGAGCACATTCATGATTGCGGGGCTGCCATCTCTGGTGATTGTCGGACGCCCGAACGTGGGCAAGTCCACGCTGTTCAATCGCTTGACCGGCACGCGGCGCTCCATCGTCACCAATGAGCCGGGCATCACGCGCGACCGCATCTATGGCAAAGCGGAATGGCGCGGCAAGGCGCTGGAAGTCGTGGACACCGGCGGCATCCTTCCCGACGAGAAAGGGCTCATCCCGCAGGAAATTTTCCGTCAGGCGCAGGTGGCCATCAAAAAAGCGGCGCTGCTGGTTCTTGTTGTGGACAGCCAAGCGGGTCTCACGCCGCTCGACGAAGAACTGGCGCGGCTTTTGCGCGGCACCGGCAAACCTTTTGTGCTGGCTGTCAATAAAGTGGATGCGCCTTCGCAGGAAGCGAATGCCGCGCCATTTCATTCGCTCGGCGTTCCTGTGTTTCCGATTACCGCGGAACATGGCACCGGCGTCGACGATCTTCTCGACCACGCCCTCGCGCATGTTTTTGCTGAGCAGCAGGAGGTGCCAGGGGCGCAGCATGCTGCGCCCCTACAACGGAAAGAGGCACAGGCACCGGTTGTTGGAGCGGAGCTTCCGCTCGTCGAGCTGCCGATAGAGACGGCGCCTATCGAGGTGGCTATCATTGGCCGTCCTAACGTTGGCAAATCCACGCTGTTGAACTGCCTGGTTGGCGAAGAGCGCTCCATCGTGTCACCGATTCCCGGAACGACCATGGACAACGTGGACACCGAAATCACGCGAGCAGGCCGCGACTATCGCTTTGTCGACACTGCTGGAATTCGTCGCAAAGGCAGAACCACGCTAGTTGCGGAAAAACTCAGCGTGGTGATGGCCCGCCGCGGGCTCGAACGCTGCGACGTGGCGCTGTTGGTCATCGATGGAGAGCAAGGCGTCACGCAAGGCGATGCCACGATTGCCGGCTATGCGGAAGAATCCGGCCGCTCGGTGATTCTCGTGGTCAACAAGTGGGATCTCGCGCTGGCCGCCGCGCGCGAAGCGGCCGCGCGTCGCGACTCCAATTTCTCAAAAGGCACGGAGCGCCCCAGCATTTCCTTTGGAAAGGGCGGAAATTCCTCAAGAAGTCCTCTAGGCAAGAACGCAGCAACGGTTGATCCGGGCAAGCTGATGCTCGACTATGAAAAAATGATTCGCGCGAAACTGAAATTTCTGAGCTACGCGCCCATCGTCTTTCTTTCCGCAAAAACTGGCGAACGCGCCGAAAAACTGTTTCCGCTCATCAACCAATGCTCGGATGCGCGCCGCCGACGTATCCCCACGCCAGCGTTGAACGACTGGCTCAAGCAAGACGTCGATCTCCAGCGCGGCAGTACGCCGAAGTCGCGCCCCGTGCGCATCTACTACCTAACGCAGGCAAAAACGGCTCCGCCGACGTTTCTCCTGTTCACGAATCAGAAAATGCCGCTGCACTTCAGCTATGAGCGCTTTCTGGAAAACCAGCTTCGCGCCAAATTCGATTTCATCGGCACTCCCGTGCGCTTCGTGCAACGACTCCGCAAACGCGAGCGGCGCGCCCGCGCGGCATCCCGGGGTGATGAATGACAACATCCCTGCAAAGCCCTCTACAGGAATGGCCCGTAAACTGCTACGATAGCGGCGTCCCCTTCGTCCTGAGATCCGATGCGGAGGCGCGAAGGATTTCCCGGCAGGGGAGGAGCATGGCAGGCAACGTCACGGCCACAAAAACCGCGACCGAAGAACGCCTCTACACCATTGGCGAGGTCAGCCGCCTGGCGGACCTGAAGGCCTTCGTGCTGCGCTACTGGGAAACCGAGTTTCCCATGCTGCTGCCCACGAAAGATGAGGCGGGGCGCCGCGTTTATCGCCAGGAAGATGTGGACATGGTCTTCCGCATCAAGCGCCTGCTCTACGACGAGGGATACACCATCGCCGGCGCGCGCCGCCATTTGCGCGAAAAAGGCGGAGCCGATGATCCGGTGTTTCGCAGCTCGAATTCTTCCGCCGACGGCGCGTCGCAATTGCTCAGCCGCAGGATGCTGCTCGATTTGCGCGACGCGCTGCGCGCTTTCTTGACGCTTCTCGAACGCCGGTGATAGCCTTGAGTAGGCTGACGCAAAAGGCCTGGAGTTTGTCATCCCAAGGGCGGGGTTTGCCCGAGGAATCTGCTGTTTCCCTGAGCTTCAGAAAAGCAGACTCCTTGCTTCGCTCGGAATGGCAAGTAGGGCGAGTGGCCTGATTGACAGTTTCCCTCGGTCGGGACGTAGCGCAGCCTGGTAGCGCGCACGCTTGGGGTGCGTGAGGTCGCGAGTTCAAATCTCGCCGTCCCGACCATTTTCTCCACGCTTTCGTAATCGTCTTTCAAGATACGCCGGAGTGGTGACCTCGCAAGGACAAGAACAATGATGGGAATCACTCAAAATGAGTGAGGCAACGTTCAGGCAGGGTCTGGGCTGTGAGACTGAGGATTAGAGTGCTCGCAGCTCGAGTCAAATGCACATGAAGCATATCCTCCTAACAAATGATGATGGGTACCAGGCGGAAGGGCTGCGGGCGGTGGCGGGGGTGTTGGCGGATTTTGCTACCGTGCATATTGTCGCGCCGAGCAAGGAGCAGAGCGGTGCGGCGCAATCGCTGACGCTGCGCCAGCCCATTGTGTGCAACCGCATTGCGGAGTGCGAGTGGGCCATTGACGGGACGCCGGCGGACTGCGTGATCGTGGCGCTGCAAAAACTCTTGCCGGAAAGGCCGGACCTGCTGATTTCCGGAATTAACCACGGAGCGAATCTCGGCGAGAATATCTACTATTCGGGGACGGTGGGCGCGGCGCGGGAAGGCGCGTTGCATCATATTCCCTCGGTGGCGGTCTCGCTGTGCGCAAGAAAGGAAAACGCGAAATTTGAGGATTCGGCGCGCGTGGCGCGGGCCACCGCGGAAATGATTTTCAAGGAAGGCCTGCCCGACCAGGTGCTGCTCAACGTGAACGTGCCGGAACCGTGGAATGGCGTCGTGCGCTTCACGCGGCAGTCGAAGAAAATCACGCGCAATCAGCTGAGCGAAGGAAAGGATCCGCGCGGGCGCAGCTATTTCTGGCTGTTCGAGCAGAAACTTGACAAGAACGTCGAGCCGGATACCGATTACGCCGCGATTTTTTCCGGCGCCGTTTCTATTACGCCCCTTCACCTTGATCCCACACACACGGAGTCGCTCAATCACCTTTCCCACTGGGCCAAGTCGATTGCTAGCGCATTCAAACGATAAGACTCGGAGTTGCCCGTTTTTAGCCTTAGAAATAAAACGTGATATGCCCTACAAAGAACATACTTGCGTCACTTGGCCGCGGGGGCAGACGGGGCGATGAGCGCAATGTTGTTTCTGCGCACGGTGTCGTTGAGAGCCGGAACATCTTTCGCGAGGACGTCGCGCCACTTGACGAGCTGCGCTTCAAGCCGCTGTTCGAGCTCGCCGAAGACCGCCTCTTCGGCTGCCGTCGGCGCAGCGTCCGCGCTGTCGGTCACGTTCTGCAGGTATGCGAGCTTGCTTTCAAGCTTCGTGGGATAGTTGGCGAAATCTTCTGTCGACTTGCCATTCACCTGGATGAGCTCTTCCTCGATGGCGCTGATTTTCTTCCGCAAATCGACCGACGCCGCGAGCACGGGATTCGGTGGGTCGCTTGCATCGGTCTGCGCAGCTTGCGTGGGGCCGAGATGCTTTTCGAGCGCCTGCAGTTGTCCCCGAAGGTTACGAATCGCAAGGATGGTTTTGTTCATTTCGTCCGTGCGGTCGCGCATCTTGAGCAGCAGGTCGAATTGCTTGCGCAGATCTTCGGCGAGAGTTCTGACGCGCGGATCCATTTTGACTTCGAAGGAAGCGGTTTGCGCTTTGCCTCCAACGGTCAAGCGCACCTGATACGTCCCAGGCAGCACGAGCGGAGCGATTGGTTCGCCCGCATCATAAACGGCTCGCGGAATTTTCGCAGGAACTTCATAGCGCAGATCCCAGGTGAAAAGATTCAGGCCCGCCTTGGCAGGAATGTGTTCTTCCGGATTGTCCCTCTCCCATTCTTCCGGCGCTTCTTCCGTCTTCTTTTCCTCACTGGTGAACGAGCGAACCACTTTGCCTTGCGCCTCGAGAATTTCGAGCTTGGCGGGCTGCTTCTGCTCTTCCTTCAAGTAGTAGTACACCATCGCGCCATTCGGCGGATTTTCGCCAACCGGGTAGCGGCGCGGATTGAAATGGCCGGTTCTCGTGCGCCATGTGGTGCGCGGCGCGAAGAGGTGCGCTTGTTCCGCGGCAATCGAAGCGGCAGCTTGGCGCAGCGGGCTGATGTCGTCGAGCACCCAGAACGAACGCCCGTGGGTGGCAACGACAAGATCATCATCGTGAACAATCATGTCGTGAATGGGAGTCTGCGGCAGATTGAGCTGGAGCGGCTGCCAATTCGCGCCGTCGTTGAAGGAGACCCAAATGGCCGTTTCGGTCCCGCAATAAAGAAGCCCTTTACGCTTGGGGTCTTCGCGCAGCGCGTGAGCATAAGAATTGTCAGGCAGGCCCGTGATGATTTGTGTCCAGGTCTTGCCGAAATCCGAAGTCTTAAAAATGTAGGGCTTGAAATTGTCGAGCTTGTGCGCGTCTACTGCGGCGTATGCGGTTCCCGCTTCGAACGGCGACGCTTCGATGAGGCTGATCATGGACCACTCGGGAACTTCTTTTGGCGTGACGTTGGCCCAATTCTTTCCGCCGTCGCGCGTCAGCTGAATCAAGCCATCATCCGTGCCGGCCCAGAGCACGCCTTCCTGTTTGGGTGATTCCGCGAGCGCGAACACCGTGTCGTAGTACTCGACGGTGTACTGATCTTTGGTGAGCGGCCCGCCGGAATCCTGCTGCTTGGTTTTGTCGTTGCGCGTGAGGTCCGGGCTGATGGTGGTCCAGGTGCGCCCTGCGTCAGTCGAGCGAAACACATACTGCGAGCTGTGATAAATCACGTCGGGATTGTGGGAGGAGATGACAATCGGCATGGTCCAGGTGTAGCGGTACTTTTGCGTGGAGGCGGAATAGCCGTTGGGATCCTCGGGCCATTCCTGAATGCTCTGCGCCTGATTCGTGCGGCGGTCGAAGCGCGTGAGGATGGGCCCTTCATCGTCGGCGTAAACGATATTCGAGTCGCGCGGATCAGGAACTATGTAGCCGCTTTCGCCGCCGCCGACCGCGTCCCAATCGCCGCGATCGATGAAGCCGCGGTCGCTGCGGGTTTGGATGCCGACCGAAGAGTTGTCTTGCTGCGAGCCGTAGACGCGATAGAGAAAATCGTTGTCCGCCGCGACGTGATAGAACTGCGCGGTGGGCTGATTGTTTTGCGTGGACCAGTTCTTGCCTCCGTCGATGGAAATCGTGGCGCCACCGTCGTTGCCGTTGATGAGGCGATTGGGATTTTCGAGATCGATCCACAGGGCGTGATGGTCGCCGTGCGGCGCGTTGATGCGCTCAAAAGTTTTGCCGGCGTCAATGGAGCGATACAGGCCGGTGTTGGCGATGTACACCTTGTTCGGGTCTTTCGTGTCTGCCCAAACATGCGTGAAATACCACGCACGCTGGCGGAAGCGATGATCGTCGTTGACGAGCGACCACTTCGCGCCGCCGTCGTCGCTGCGATAAAGGCCGCCTTTTTTGGCTTCGATAAGCGCGTAGACCACGTCCGAATCGCCGCCGGAAACTGAAACGCCGATGCGGCCGAGCGGACCTTCGGGCAGGCCGTTGCCTTCGAGACGCTTCCAGGTCGTGCCATCGTCATTCGAACGGTAGAGGCCGTCTTTTGCGCCGCCGCTATTGAGCGTCCACGGTGTGCGCCAGCCCTCCCACATCGCCGCAAAAAGAATGTGCGGATTCTGCGGATCGAAAACGACGTCGATGGCGCCGGTGCGGTCGTCAAGATAGAGAACTTTTTCCCACGTCTTGCCGCCGTCGCGCGTGCGGAAGACTCCGCGTTCGGTGTTCGGGCCGTAAGCATGGCCGAGAGCGGCCACAAAAACGATGTCAGGATTCGTGGGATGAATAATGACCGCGCCGATATGGCGAGTGTCTTTCAAGCCCACGTTGATCCAGCTCTTGCCCGCGTCCGTGGATTTGTAAACGCCGTCACCAAAGGAAATATTGCCGCGAATGCAGGCTTCGCCGGTGCCAACGTAAATGACGTTGGGATCGGAATCCGCAACCGCGATGGCGCCGATGGAAGAGACCGGCTCCTTATTGAACAGTGGATCCCAAGTGATACCGCCGTCGGTGGTTTTCCAGACGCCTCCGCCGACGGCTCCGAAATAATAGGTGTTTGGCTGGCTCGGCACGCCCGTCACCGCCAGCACGCGGCCACCACGAAACGGACCGACAAGCCGCCACTTCATGCCGTTGTAAGTTTTGGGATCAATCTGCTGCGCATCGGCGGGCGAACCAACGGCAACAAGAATCAAAACACACACAACTGCGGCTGAAACCACGCACCAACGAGACACGTTCTCTCCTCCAGAGAATGAATCTGAAAGGCTGTATGGTATCACCAACGTTCGAAGATGCGGGGCCTAACTAGCAGCTAGCTGCTAGGCGAGGCAACTCTCCAGCTTAATGCCAGATCCTTGATGGTGTCATACTCAGGCAATGCGCTGGGAATCCAGATGCAACCCCAACGCCGAGTTACGATCCGTCCGTGGAAATGCACAGCCCCGGTGCACCAAAGAAATTCCCGCGACGCTCCATAACTGTTTTCACTTGGTCCCTGGAGGGAACGCTTGTACCACGGTTGCGCGGCAACAATACAGTCGTCATGTAAAAATATCTGGTCGGTGAAAGGTCGTTCCCTACAAACACGGCCATCAATTATAAGCAAACTCAGCTGCCCGTCGGAAGTTTTGGTGAGATAGTATGCGGGCGGGATGAAATTGCGAAGATGAGCGGGCAGAAAACTTACGACGTGGCGGTGGTGGGAGCCGGAGTGTTTGGGGCATGGACGGCGTGGCACCTGGCGAAGCGTGGCAAGCGCGTCGTGCTACTCGAAGCGTACGGGCCGGGGCATTCGCGGGCGAGCTCGGGAGGCGAGACGCGGATCATTCGCATGGGATATGGCGCGGATGAGTTGTACACGCGATGGTCGCAGCGGTCGCTCGTGCGATGGAAAGAATTTTGCAAAGCAACGCATCAGAAATTATTCCTTGAGACTGGTGTGTTGTGGATGGCGGGAAAGAATGATGCACGGCTCAAGGACACCGCAGCAACGCTGAAGCGATGCGGCGTTGCGTTCGAAGAATACGACCGTACGGCGCTCGAAAGAAAATATCCGCAAATCGGGCTGGAAAAGATTCAGAAGGGAATGTTCGAACCTAATAGTGGAGTATTGATGGCGCGGCGAGCGGTGGCCGCGGTGGTCGAAGATGCGATACGGCTTGGCGTGGAGTATCGCTGTGCGCAGGCTCTAAATCCACGCGAAGCGGGACGCGTGGAGCATATCACGACGAGCCAAGGCGAACGAATCATTGGGGGGCAATTGGTTTTTGCGTGCGGGGCATGGCTCGGAAAGATTTTTCCTGACGTGCTGGGCGCGCGCATTTTTCCTTCGCGGCAGGAAGTTTTCTTCTTTGCGATTCCACCGGCGGAAACACGATTTGCTCCGCCCGCGCTGCCGACGTGGCTATTTCAAGAAGATTTGGTCTACGGGATGCCGGATATCGAGGGCCGCGGTCTGAAGATTGCTTTTGACGAACACGGCGAACGCGTGGATCCCGACACGCAATCGCGAATCGTTTCGCCGGAAATGACCAAAGCGGTGCGCGAATACGTGGCGCGACGGTTTCCGGCGTTGCGCGATGCGCCGATTGTGGAGACGCGCGTGTGCCAGTATGAAAACACTTCGAGCGGAGATTTTTTGGTTGACCGCCACCCGGAAATGGAGAACGTGTGGTTTGCGGGCGGCGGCTCGGGACACGGATTCAAGCACGGGCCGGCCGTGGGCGAGTATCTGGCCGGGCAACTTCTCGACCGCGCGAAACCGGAGCCGCGATTTTCGCTGGTCACCAAAGAAACCGTCAAGAAGCGCGCAGTGTATTAAGCCAGAAGAGTCCGCAGTCGGCAGTTCAAAGGAAACCAGAAATGAGCCTTTTCCGGCCTACTTTCTTCTTCTCTTTTCTTCTCTTCTCTACGGTGAGCTCGAGAGTTCTGTCGACTGCGAACTGTTGAACGTTACAATCTGGGGACGCGGGGCCGGGGATACGTCAAGGCTGGAACGCGACTGGCCCGTTTGGCCTTTTCGGCGTAGAGTTGCTGATCCGCTTCGGAAAGCAGCTTTTCGATGCGCTCGCCATCGCCGCGATACACGGCAATGCCCATACTCGCGGAGAGGGCCGGCGGTTCATCGTCATTGGCCATCACCTGGCGGATACGGTCGGCGACGCGGTGCGCTTCGTCTTCTTGCGATTCCGGAAGAACCAGGGCAAATTCGTCTCCACCGTAACGCGCGGCAGTGTCAATAGCGCGGCAGTGAATGCGTAGAATATCGGCGAGGCGGCAGATGGCGCGGCTGCCGACAAGGTGGCCGTAGCTGTCGTTAATCAACTTCAGGCCATCCACGTCGAGAAGCAGGACGGCAAAGGGGCGGCCGGAACGGTCGGTGCGCTCGGTTTCGTTTTCGAGGACGTCGAGCAGACGGCGATAGTTGGCGAGCCCCGTGAGAGGATCGCTGACGGCCATGTGGCGGACGCGCTCGAACAGGCGGGCATTGTCAAGAAGCGCGCCGCCCAGCGCGACGGTGTATCCCAAAACCATGAGCCCCTGGGCAAATACGAAGGGAGCATCCATCAGGCGTGCGGATTGCGCGGCCGCCAGCTGAGCGGCCACGTTCAACCAGACGGCAGCATACATAGTGCGGTCAAAGGAAGAATCTTCTACCGTCAAGCGGCGGCGGTACCAGAACAAGCTCACCAGGAAAAGCGCGCCGGGCAACAACTGCTGCGGACTAGGGAAGAAAGCGCTGGGGTGAGGCGAAACTTGGGGCGGTAGGTGGCGCAGCGCGGCGGCCAGCCCATAGGTGACGGCGACAGCCGCCAGGAGTGCGCCAGCAATTTCCCGCTTCGGATGACGCGAACGGGGCATGAAGTGTTCAACCAGGAGCGCGGCGACTACCAGAACCGCCGGGATGATGCGACCGAGCCACCAAGCGATAGGAGCCCAGGGAAGAAGATGGGGGGCATCCGGTAGGAATTGAAAAAAGAGCACGCCGGTGGCGATCAGGACGCCGCCAGAGAGGAAGAAGCCTGCACCGAGAATCAGGGAGATACGATCCTGGGTGCCTTGGAAACGAACCAGAGTGACAGCGGCGAAAACAAACGCGAGTAGGCTGCTGATGACCTCGAGATAGCCCTGCAGCAGGGCGTCGCGAGGAATCGTGAGGCTGCGCAGCCAATAGGCGGCAAGAATGACCAGCAGAAAACCGCCGACATGCGACAAGAAGATTGTCGTGCGGGTGCGCGCGTGCGACGAGAGGGAAGTCTGACCCATGGTCCCTTTTGCGATTCGTAACCCCGATTTGCCCCGGGCTGGTTGTGTACTTGATTAGACTACAAAGCGGGTGAGCGACCTTGTGTAAGAATTAACGGGAGAGTGATATAAACGACACCTACTGTCCCAAAGGACAGGCCAAGAATCGCCGAAAACAGAGTCTGTCGAAGCGAGGCGAGCGCTGAAACTTTTTTTGTTGCCGCCATGGTCGAGAGTGCGCAAAATTGTCTGACTTGAAACGGTTCAAAAAACGGGGCCCTAGTTGTGCCTAATTTGTCTCCGAAAGGAGAACTACTTGGATAGAGAAAGTGGCGCAAGCGCCGGACCACGGCTGCGGCGATCGCTCACGCTGTGGGACTTAATTCTATATGGCGTGATCGTGCTGCAACCGGTGGCGCCCATGTCCGCCTTTGGAGTGCTGAGCAACCGGGGGCACGGGCTCGTGGTGACGGCCATCTTCATCGCCATGGTGGCCATGCTCGCCACGGCGGTGAGCTACGGCAAAATGGCGAGCGTTTACCCGAGCGCCGGTTCAGCGTTCACCTATGTGGCACGGGAGATTCATCCGGCAGCAGGGTACATCACCGGGTGGAGCATGGTCATGGATTACATCGTGAACCCCTTGATCTGCACGATTTGGTGCGCGGGACAGGCATTCAAGTTTGCGCCCGCCATGCCCGAGTGGAGCTGGAAAATATTTTTTGCGGTTGTGTTTACCCTCTTGAACCTACAAGGCATCAAGACTTCGGCGCGCGTGAATGCCGGACTGGCGGCGGGAATGAGCGCCGTAGTTGTAATCGTTTTTATCACCACGATTCGCTACATCTTCGGGCACCCGCACAGCGACCCTGGATTTTTCACACGCCCATTCTATGACCCGCAAACCTTTACGTTCGATAACTTGTTCGGATGCACGGCGCTCGCGGTGCTGACGTACATCGGATTCGACGGAATCTCGACGCTCTCCGAGGAAGCGGAAAATCCGCGGCGCAATATCATGGTCGCGACGGTGATGACTTGCCTCGTGGTCGGCTTGCTTTCGGCTGCGGAAGTTTATGTAGGGCAGCTCGTGTGGCCGGCATCTCAGTCATTTCCGAACGAAGACCAAGCGTATGTGTTCATGGCGGCGCGAACCTGGGCGCCACTGTTCAGCATTGTGGGACTTACTTTGCTGGTAGCCAACTTTGGTTCGGGAATGGGCGCGCAGATTGGCGCCGCACGGCTACTCTATGGCATGGGCAGGAGCAACGCGTTGCCAAGGTCATTCTTTGGCCAGGTGGATGAGAGACATCATATTCCCAGAAATAACGTGATTTTCATCGGAGTGATCGTTCTCGCCGGATCTTTCTTCCTAACCTACGGACGGGGAGTGGAACTGCTGAATTTCGGCGCGCTGATCGCGTTCATGGGAGTGAATGCATCGTCATTTGTACACTACTTTCTAAAGGGCAAACAAAGGACGCTCGGGAGTTTTGTCGTGCCGCTTGTCGGCTTCGTTGTTTGCGCGGGACTGTGGTGGAGCCTGAGCACCCCGGCAAAAATTCTTGGAAGCATCTGGATGTTTGTAGGAATTGTGTTCGGCGTATGGAAGACGCGCGGATTCCGGGAACAACTTTCGTTTGAGATGCCGCCGGAATGAGTCCCACCGGGCGAACTAAAAACGCTGCGCCCAAGGCGGCCCCGGAAGGAATGCTGATGGCCGCGGAAGAATCCAGATCGATGAAACGGCAAAGCACGAGAGTCAGAATGGTGACCATGCGCGACGTGGCGCAGGCCAGCGGGTTCTCGCCAGCCACCGTTTCCATCGTGTTGAACAACGCGCCGTTGGCGCGGTATATCGCCCCAGCAACAAAGAAACGGATTGAAGACGCGGCCAAGAAGCTCGGCTACCGGCCGAACGCGATGGCACGGTTTCTGCGCAGCAAACGAAGCCACAGCGTGGGGGTGATGCTCTTTGATGTCACCGATCCATTTTGCGCGCCGATTTTGCGCGGCATCGAGAACGCGCTGTATCAGTCTTCTTACGTGCCGATTTTTTCCGACGCGCACAACCAGAGAAGCCGGTTCGAGCACTGTCTGGAAATGCTGTTGGAGCATCACGTCGAAGCCCTGATCGTGGTGGCCAACTGGCTTTTTGTAGACATTCAGGTTCTGGCGGACTTGAGCAAACGAAACATCACCGTGGCGACGATCTGCTGGGAAGTGCCCGGCGACTCCGTGAGCTCGGTGATCGTGGACAATGAAGCGGGAGGACGGCTGGCGCTCGAGCATCTCTACCATCTGGGGCACCGCAAGATTGCATTTATCCGCGGCCCCAAAATGCTTATTGACAGCGCGCCACGGTGGAAAGGCACGCAGAAGTTCGCGCACTCCGTGGGATTGGAGATCGATCCTTCGCTGGTGGTGCAACTTCCCGATGTTTGGGACCCGAATTCGGGATTCGAGGGAGGCTATCGGCTGACGGAGGAATTGCTGCAACGCAAAAAGAAGTTCACGGCAGTGATGGCCTTTGACGACTTGACTGCCCTGGGCGCGATTCGCGCCCTAACCAAGTCCGGAATGAAAGTGCCGGAACACTGCTCGGTGGTGGGATTCGACGACGTACCGCTTTCCGCTATGGCTGCGCCTTCTTTGACCACCGTCCGGCAACCGCTGGAAGCCATGGGAAACCTGGCGGCGAGCATCGTCATGGAAGGCATCAACGCGAGCTTGGAGAATCGCGATTGGAGCATTTCGCGGCACAAGGTGACGCCAGAGTTGGTGATTCGCGATTCGACGAAGGCAGTGACGGCTGGCGCGTCATCGGAGGAAAATAGCGAAGCAAGGAAGTGAGAGTGAGCCAGTAACGCAGAGTGGTGTACAGGGGCCTTGAGACAGACGGCAGTCTCGGGGAGGCCGCAGGCAGGTTGTTGGTAGATTTTGTTGTACCCACCGCTCATCATTTGGACACCACTCGGAACACGGTCGCAACAGGCCCTTCGAGTTCGGCAAACAAGAGGAATCCCCGTTCCCCGTTTGCCGGGCAGAGAAGCAGCTACTTAGAGTCGGCCAGCACGAGGTAGGCGCCCAGGCCGATCATACCGAGGCCGGAGGCGGTGCGCTGGCGCCCACGGAAGCGGGCGCTGTCCTTCAATTTGCGTTCCAGCGGAGAGGCCATACCGACAACGATGAGGTCGGCGGCGGTATTGAGGCTGACGGAAATGCAGCCGAGCAAGACGAACTGAAAGAAGACGTGTCCATGGGCTGGCGCAACAAATTGGGGAATGAAGGAGAGGAAGAAAAGGGCGGTTTTGGGATTCAAGACCTCGGTGAGGATGCCCTGAGGAAAGGCCCCGTTGATTGGGCTTACGGCGGCCACGGGCATTTCCACGTTGCGTGTGCGGATCATGCGAATGCCGAGCCAAATGAGGTAGGCGGCGCCGGCGTATTTGACAGTGTGAAACGCGACAGCGGAAGCGGCCAGAATTGCGGAGAGGCCGAGGGCGGCGGCGAAAACGTGGAAGAGCCCGCCGACGAACGTGCCGAGCGAGGAATGGATACCTTCGCGCTTTCCCCCGGCGAGGCTGCGCGCGAGCACGTAGAAAATACCCGGGCCTGGAGTGATGGCCAAAAGCAAAGCGGCGGCGAAGAAAAGAAGCAGGCGATGCGCGTCAAGCATTTGAGAATTGTAAGGGGCAGGTGAGGGGCGTTGCAAGAAGGCGCGTCTCATTGTCGCCCAGCGCTTAGGGAAGCGAAAGTAGCGGCAAGCCCGCCACACCCCCAAGAGAAAAGCGGGCGGGCCGCAAGGCCGTCCCTACGTTCAATTCTGGTTGTCGCCCTCATGGGCGACTTTGGACGGCACAGAAGATGGCGCGGGAGGGGTGAAGCCGGCGTTGAGGTGGTCGAAGTTCAAGATGGCATTAAAAACAAGAAAATAGCTGCCAGTGGTTTCGCCGCGCCAGATGGGGTTATTGGCGAACAGGACGACGTGACCTTGGCCGTGAGGGACGTCTACGACGGCAGGCTTTTCCGCGATTTCGTTCGCGCCAGTAATCATGCCGCTGAGGAGAAGATCCTTTTCGGCGGCAAAGCGAAGAACCACGCGCGGCTGCTGATCCGCCGGGGGAATTGCCCAGCGGGCAAATTCCGCCAAATCTTCGGGGACAAAGAGCTCTTGTTCGTGCGGCGTGCGTTTGACGGGCTTTTCCGGCGGCATGTAGGGGCGAGCCTGAATCACATCGGGATCGGTGAGCGAGCCTCGGCCGCTCGAGCGCGCTGAGGCCCCCGGACCTTCTTCAGGGGTGAAGCCGCCGAAAACTCCGCCAACGGTGATGACCGGACCTTGGCGGAAATACACGTAAAGTTGGTCGCTGTAGCCGTAGGTGATCGGACTCTTCTTGTCATCGACAGTGGAAAGAACGACGCTGCCAGGCGCCTGCATGGCGCGGGCATCGGAAACGTTGACCATCTCGGTCATGCCGCCCGCAACGGGAAGCGCGGCGCTCGATTGAACAGCGAGCAAAAGGCCGCCTTCGCTGACGAAGCGATCGAGATTGGCTAGGCCCTGATAGCCGAGGCCGCCGCGGATGTCGGCGGTCGAATCGAGGCCCAGTGCCACGAAGTTGGGGGTGTCGGCGGTGTTCTGCCAGGGGCGTGGACTGCCGCGCATGGGCAGGCCACGAAGCTCAGCGGCAAGACCGGCCGCACCACCTCCGCCCATCGGAGGAAGTATCAGTACGTCGAATTTTTCGCGGGGATTGGAATTTTCGCGGAGCCAGGTGTCGGCGACGTAGGTGTAGGGAATTTTCAGTTCGTCAAACGCGATGCGGAACCAGCCGTCGTTTTGTGTGTTCTGCCAGTTGTGAACGATGCCAACGCGCGGAGCCGAGATGGGATGCGTGGCAACGAAGAGAGTGGCGTTGGAAGCGTGGACCCGGAGGCCGAGTTCGGCGGCGGCTTTTTCGAGTTGCGCGCGGTCGGCGTTGCGAAGGATGAACGTGCCAGCATTGAACTTGAGGCCGTCCGCTTCGAAAGCATCTTCGGCCGCTTCCATGGGAACGGAAGCGAGGCGAAAACGCAGCGTGGCAAGCGTGTTGTCGGTATTGTGGCGGATGAGAAAAGTTTTGCCCTGCCCGTCGATGCCGCCGGGAGGATCGACTTTGCCGACTTTGCGCATGGGCGCGTCGAGAAGGGAGACGTCAGTGACGCTCATGGTTTTCACGCCGCGAAGTGCGCCAAGAGTCCAGCCAGTGTCATCGTAGGAGCGGGGATCGCGTGGGCTGTAATACTGCGTGTCGAGAACCATGTCGGCGAGGCGGCTGTAAGGCTGGTCCATGCGGACGACGTAGCTGCCGGCAGGGATAACCGTTTCCGCGGGCTTCTTTTCGTCTTTGGTTCTGGAGTCGGTAGCCGGTTTCTCCGAAGATTTCTCCGCTGATTTCTCGGCGGCCTTCTCTCTGGATTTTTCCTTGCGCGCCTCGGCGTCGCGGCCGCTTTCGCTCGCCGGGAGACGAATCTCTTTTTCCGTGCGATGAACTTCGATGCCCTGCAGTTCAAACAGATTCAAGACACTGGCTTGCTCGGCGGGACGAGGATCGTCGGCGGGAAAGACCCAGGCCGCCGGGCCTTCCGTGCGGGCTTTTGCAACGGCACGCTTGCTCTTCAGGTAGAAGTTGTTGAGGAATTTCTGGCCGTTCGAAGCTACGTTGTTCATGCCAAAGAGGATGGCGCTCTCCTGCATGTTGATGTTGTCGCGCGCGGACCATTTGACCTTGGGCAGTGGCGGATTGGGACGATACCACTCGCGGCTGGTGTCCGAGGGGCGAAGCGTGCGGACGCGCGTATCCGCGCCGCCGTTGCCGAAGGTCTCGTAGAAACGGCCGATGGAGTTGTGATTGTTGGCGATAGAGAGGAGATAGTTAGGCGCCCAGCCGTCGTAGAAGCCGTGCGTCCAGACGCCGATGACGCCGCGCTTGGTCATCTCTTCGATCTCGTGATAGGCCATTTCCTGCCACTCGCTGATGACTATGGGATCGAGCCACGCGTTGTACGGACCAGTGCCGGTCATGATGTAGAGATATGGAACGGATTCGTGGAGGTCGTGCATGACGGTGGGATGCCAGTCGAGATAGGTCTTGAGCATGTTGCGCGAGAGCGCCAGGGTGACGCCGAGATTGTCGCGGTTATTGTCGTGGGAGACGTAGTGGCCCCACCAGATGAGAGGATAGGGCGGCTCGTCGGGGTGCTTTTTGTGCTGCAAGTAGATGTCGACCATGCGGTCGTGGCCGTCGACTTCGACAATGGGAGTGATAAGCACGATGGAGTCATTGCGAATTTGTTCGATAAAGGGCGTTTCTTCGACGGCGAGGCGATAGGCGAGTTCCATCAGCATTTCCGGAGCGCCAGTTTCCGGCGAATGAATGCTGCCGTCGGCCCAATACATGGGCTTGCCTTCGGCAATAAGCTTTTGCGCTTCGGCTTCACTGAGGCCGCGAGGATCGGCCAACCGCGCGGTGATTTCCTTGTAGCGGTCAAGTTTGGCGAGATTAGCTTCATCGGAGACAGCGGCAACGAGCATTTCGCGGCCTTCTTCGGACCTGCCAATGCTCCAGACTTTGACACGCGGGCTTTTGCTCGCGAGAAGATGAAAATAGGCGTTGATGTCTTTGGTGTAATCGAGAATGTCGGGGGCTCCGATGATGTGGTGGAGGAAAGCGTCAGGCGGGGGAACGCAGGAGCTGAGCTGCAGATGATCAACCAGTTCCGTAGTGAAGAACGATTCGGTGGTGAACTCTTTGATTTTTTTCGTGTACTCGACGTGATCGGCCACGGTGCAGGGCTTGGACTGCGCGAGGCAGGAGCCGGAGAATATACACATAGAAAGCAAAACGCGGCGCAGGTTGCGCATCATGGGCCACCTCGGGGCAAGAATATGGCGCGGGGATTCTATAGCGTTGAGTCGAGAAACCTCAAGCGGTTGGCGTGGCAGAAAAGCCCAGGGTTTATTTGCGGGTTAAGCTGGTTGGATGATCGACGGGACGAGGCGCTTTGGCCTATGATATGCGCCGCTCGGAGCATGCCGGGGCAGGTCCTGAAAGGGTTTGGGACCATCCTTGAAGCGGCAAAGCCCTGACGGGCAAGACGGAGAGAACTCATGGAAGAGCAACTCAGTCTGGATTTTCTACGCGTCGTGGAAAACGCAGCGGTGGCGGCCGCGCGCACGATGGGTTTCGGCGACCGCCACAAAGCCGATGAAGTGGCGGTCGAGGCCATGCGCAAGACGATGGACTCGGTGGAGATGGACGGAACGATCGTGATCGGCGAAGGCGAGCGCGATGAAGCGCCGATGCTGTACATCGGCGAAAAAGTTGGGTTGGCGACGCACGCGCCGAAGGCGCTGTTTCCGCAAGTAGACATTGCGGTCGATCCGTTGGAAGGCACAAACCTGTGCGCTACCGGGGCGCCCAACGCCATCGCGGTGCTCGCAGCCAGCGAGCGCGGCGGATTGCTGCACGCGCCCGACCTGTACATGGAAAAAATCGTGGTGGGGCCGGCGTGCAAGGGCGCGATCGATCTGGACTCGCCGGTGGCAGACAACCTCAAGTCTATCGCCAAGCGGCTGGAACGCGACGTGGAGGACTTGGTGGTGGTGGTGCTGGACCGCGTGCGGCACGAGAAACTGATTGATGATATTCGCGCGGCGGGAGCGCGCATCCGGCTGATCGGCGACGGCGATTTGTCGGCGGGTATTTCCGCAGCGGTGGTGGGCACGGGAGTACACGCAGTAATGGGGACGGGCGGCGCGCCGGAAGGGGTGTTGACCGCGGCGGCGCTGCGCTGCTTGAACGGACAAATCCTGGCGCGGCTGGTGATCGGTAAACCAGAAGACTTGGAGCGGCTAGGGAAAATGGGAGTGAAGGATCCGAAGCGCATTTACGATACCGAAGACCTGGCGCCGGGGAAAAAGATGGTGTTTGCGTGCACAGGCGTGACGGACGGCAATTTACTGAAAGGCGTGCGATTTTTCGGTGAAGGCGTGCGCACCAGTTCGATGATTTTGACGCTCGATGACCGGCAGGTGCGTTTTATTGATTCCGTGCACCTGGAGAAGAGGCCGGACATCAAGGTGCGGTTCTACTGAGAAGAAGTCGACAGCTCACGGTCGACAGTTCACAGTCAGAGGAAAAAAAGACCGAACACAGAGGGCGCACAGGGCAGAAGCAGAGAGAAGAAAGTGCTTCAAGAAGTTGCGCGCTCCGCGGCAAACCGGACTGCAAATCCAACGCTTTGTAAAATTCGGTTTCCAAAACCACAGATTAGTGTTGGTCGCTGGTGGCCGAAAGAAAGACGCTGTCATCCACGGCGACGAAGCGTGTGAAAAGCGTCGAGTTTTTCGCGCCGGTCATGGCTACGTGTTTCGCCTGGCCATCCAGCGCGGGGCCTGCAGGATTCGCATCGCTTCCCGTTCCATCCCCAGGCTGAATAGAAATGCGCGTGGTCTTCGGCGTGCAATTGGTTGCGTCCTCACTTGCGTCCGGGCGTAGAAGCACCCCGAAGTTGAGCAGGAATTGGCCGGAACGGAAGCCGAGACAAGTGTCGCGAACAAATACCTGGCGGAAGCCGCCGTTGCGCGCGCTTCCGGGAGACTTTGCTTGCTCCGAAGGATGGCCAGGCGTCAGGGCGAGAAACGCAACGAAACGCCCCGAAGCGCTGACCGAAGGCAAGATGCTCTCCGCGCCGACAAGCGCGCCTCCAGGATCGGTGGAAACAAGAATGGTAGACGCCTTGCAAGAGGCATCCGCGCCAACGCAGGTGTCCCGCAAATAAATCTGGCGGCCTGGAGGAGCATTCTCGACGAGATTTGTCGCGTCGGAGCTAAAAGCGACGTAGCGGCTGTCGGAACTCATGGAAGGCGTGTGGCTGTCGCCGGAACCAGGATCGCCATTGGCTGCGACAGAGAGCAAAGAAGTCTGAGGCCGGCAGGTTGTGGAAGCGCCCTCACAAGTGTCGCGCAAGAGGATTTGCACGTGTCCGTTTTGCGAAGCGGCGTAGGCCACGTGACGCCCATCGAGACTAACCGCGGGAGTTTCCTCGGCCAAAGTGCTCATCGCATCGGTAGTTGCCGAAGCCTTGGCTGCCGCAGGACACGCAGAAGTTTGAACGGTGACCGTGACCGGCGGGGCGCTCGTACCGCCGCCGCTGCCGGTGCTGCCAGCAACGTTAGGAACAGGCGTGGAAGGCGGATTGGACACGGTAATGGCGGCGGTGCCTGCAACATTGACGTTGCCCGCAGGAATCGTGGCCGTGATTTGGGTGGAAGTGATCGTCGCTGCGGTCGCGGTATATGGTGTCAACCTGAGTTGGGAGGAGCCGAGGGTCCAAGTGAGCGTGGAATATTGAGTTCCTGTGGGGTCGTTGGCGCCGGGAATGTTCATGAAATTCGTGCCGGTGACGGTGATGGGGAGAGGGCTGCCAACGACAGTGCAGGCGGGGGAAACAGAAGTGACGGTGGGTACGGCGTTAGGCGGATTGTTAATAATAAAGGTGATGGCGTTCGAGAGGCCGTTGGTGCCGGCTCCGCTTCCGTAATTCGAGGAAGGGTTCTTAGTGTTGACGACGGCAGTTCCCGGCTGGGCGATCAGCGCGGGCGTTATGGTGGCCGTCAACAAAGTCACGTTGTTGTTGGAATCCAGAGTGATGTTGGTGGTGCATGGAGCGTTGGTTGCGCCGGAGGTTCCACTGAGGGGACAAGTCGTGCCGTTCCATTGGACCACTGTCTGCTTGACGAAGCCGCTGCCATTGATTGTCAGAGTAAAGCCCGAGCCGTTGCTGCAGGGAGCGGGGCATGCCGGGAATTGCGAGGGAGACAGGAAGGTAACCGCGGCGCCGCCCGGGTATTGAAAAGTATTGCCGTAGTCGTTGCAAGCTGCCGCAATGAAAATTGTCAGAACTGCGACAGCCAATGCTGCCCAAAACCGCTTCATTGCCACTCCTTTTGTTTTTGCGCCCAAGCCATGAGGGCTAACTTCTGCGGGCAAACGGCGAGCAAGCCGAGATGCCGCACGTTAGGGGGTGTGATGCCAAATCGGCGCGAAGCGTTGACCAAGACCGGGCTTGCTCAGAAAAACGTTCGTCGGGACTCGCACCCCTTCGGCAAGATAACGCGTTGCCTCAAATCACAGCACTAACGGAACCCTACATGCTTACCATCCGAACAGGCGAGAGGTCAATGTGGAAAGCCCCGGAAAGCCCGGCCCGTTGGGATTGTCCGGTCACGTCATATCCTATCCCCTGGCGGGGCTGAGTTCCGAGTGAGAGTCTCTGCGAAGGGGAAGGCGAGCGCAAATCCGACTCAATGAACCCGCTAAGAAATCAGGGGGTAGTCGTCTCCTGCGGCAAGCCGAGAGCGGCGATGGAAGCGCGAACGAGCTGCTGAATGCGCGCCTCACACTCCGGGTCGCGCCGCGGCAAAGCCGCTGCGGCACGATAGCATTGCAAAGCTTGCGGTTTACGGCCGAGCTTGGCGTAGAGATCGCCGCGCGCCAATTGAAACAGAGGATTGGAAGGATATTTTTCCGCGAGCGGGCTGATGATCGTCAGAGCACGCTCATACTGCTGATCGTAGCGGTGCAAATTCATGGCCAAATAAAAGCGGGCAATGCTAGGAGTCAGAACCCCATCAGCGATAGCGTGTTCTAGCAAGCGGACGCCTTCTTGTTTCGAACCGCCGGGAATGCCCATGAAAAAGCGCAGGATTTTGGCGATGGCGCTCAGGGTATCCACGTAATAGTTGTACAAGCCAAGGCCAAAGTCGGCGTCGGCCAAGGCGGGATCGAGGGCCTTGGCGCGCAGAAAATGTTCGCGCGCGCGAACTCCCGAGCGCGCAGTATTGCGGTTTTCTCCGCGCAACGCATAGAGGCGCGCCGCAGCTGCATCGGCCATGCCCGCATAAAGCTGCATTTCCGCGGTTTCGTTCTGCTTAAGCTGGGCGGTTGCCAGCGAGGAGGCCTTGGTTGCCAATTCCAGGTAATACTGATCTGCCGGAAGCTTTCCGCGGCGGCGGGCGTCGCTCATTCCATACTTGAATTCCGCTGCATCACACCAAAAGCGCCACCAGAGCGCGTCCGATTCCAATAGATAGCCGAGGGCGTCATCGGGCCGCTCATTTTGCAGTTGCTTCGCTGCCTCCTGCGCGCCTTCGAGATCGAAGGAGTAAATTTTATCGAGGATCTCGGGAGCCTCTGGAGGCAGAGTGAGCTGCGCCGAGCGGGCGTGGTCGATTTGAAAAGCCAGAATAACCAGGCAACCAATACCGGCACTGCGAAAAGACGCCACGGTGACAGTCCTCTTCATTCAAAAGGAGTTTCGCACAAGGGTCAGGTTTTGCGTGGGTCGAGTTTAAGCTGTTCCAAGAGGGTTGCAAACTCAAGAAATGGGTTCAGCAAAAAGCCAAATCGCGGGAAATTAGCCAGTCGAGAGGAAACCCTTGTGCGTCCCGGAGAATCAAGAATGGGCTGGATGTTTGCGATCGTGAACCAAGTGAGCTGGTGCCCGCAATCTGCGTTAGGCGGGACAAGGCGGTTTTGCTATCCTCGGCGGACCGATGACGAAACCGGATAAAGCGGCAAACGGCGAACTGGAGCGCGGCCTTGGCCTGAAAGAAGCCGTAGCGCTGAACATGATCGAGATCGTGGGCATCGGTCCGTTCGTGGTTAGCTCGCTGGTGATTCGCGCGATGGGCGGGCCGCAAGCGCTGATTGCGTGGCTGGCGGGAGCATTGCTGGCCACGTTGGATGGTTTTGTGTGGTCGGAGTTGGGGGCAGCGATGCCCAAAGCCGGCGGAACGTATGTGTTTCTGCGCGAGGCATATGGTCCGGGGAAATGGGGCCGGCTGATGTCGTTTTTGTTTGTGTGGCAAACGTTCGTGCAAGCGCCACTGTCTGTAGCGTCCGCATCGATTGGATTCGCGCGCTACGCAGGATACTTGCACCCGCTCTCTACTCTGGAAACGAAAATGTTGTCCGGCGGGCTGGTAGTTCTTCTTGTGATTCTGTTGTACCGGCGCATCACCACGATCGGGAAAATTTCGGTTCTGCTGTGGGCGGGCGTGGTGGGAACGATGCTGTGGCTGATCTGGGGCGGCGTGACGCATTTCAACGCCAAGCTGGCATTCGATTTTCCACCCGGAGCGTTCCATTTGTCTTGGGTGTGGTTCGCGGGCTTGGGCTCCGCCATGGTGAACACGGTTTACAGCTACTGGGGATACTACAACATCTGCAATCTCGGGGGAGAAATCAAGGATCCGGAGAAGAATATTCCACGCGGGATTTTTCTTTCGATTGCGGGAATTGCCGTGCTGTATTTGGCCATGCAAACCAGCATTCTCGGCGTGGTGTCCTGGCGCGAGGCACAGAACTCGAAGTTCATCGTGAGCACGTTCGTCGAACGACTGTACGGACCCCACGCAGCACAACTCGCTACCGGAATGGTTCTCTGGATCGCGCTGGCGTCGGTCTTTTCGGTTTTACTGGGCTATTCGCGCGTACCTTATTCCGCAGCGCTGGATGGAAACTTTTTTGCGCTGTTTGCGCGGCTGCATCCCACAAAACATTTTCCCCACATTTCACTGTTGGTTCTGGGAGCACTTGCATTCCTTTTCAGCGTGACCTTGAAACTGGAGACGGCCATTGCAGGCATTTTGGCCATGCGCTTACTGGTACAGTTCATCGGGCAAGCGATCGGAGTCATGGTGTTGCGGCGGCGCTGGAGACCAGAACGCCTGCCTTACAAGATGTGGCTTTACCCGCTCCCTGCCGTGCTGACCATGATTGGATGGGCCTGGCTGTTCTGGCAAACGGGCACGACGCGGAAATGGGGACTCGCAGAGATTGCCATGGGCGCGCTAGCGTTTCTGGTTCGCGCGCGGGAAGTGCGACAATGGCCTTTTGAACGTTTGCCGTTGGCAGTTGACCGTTAACCGTCGGACTTCCAGGCGGATCCGCTTTGGGGGACTCGTGAATTCTGTGCGCAAGCGATTGACGATGGTTGTCTTGCTCGGCAACGGCGTTGGCGCGATGTTTTCAAATATTGTCTGTCCGCAATTTCCACCGGCGCCGGGAACCGGTCCCGGATTGCCGGAAACCGTGGAAGCGATCGAGCGTGCGCGCGTCACGACACGAATCCTTTACGTGACCGCGCATCCCGACGATGAATCAAGCGCTGTGCTTACGTACCTGGCGCGGGGATTGCACGCGGACGTGGCTTTGCTTTCGCTGACGCGCGGCGAAGGAGGGCAGAACGATCTTGGCCCGGAACAGGCGCCACAGCTCGGGGTGATTCGCACCCACGAACTGTTGGCGGCTACGCGCAGCTACGGCGTGAAGCTGTACTTTACGCGCGCCAAGGATTTCGGCTTTTCCAAGACGCCGGAAGAGACCGAGAAAGTCTGGGGCGAACAGGTTCTCGAGGACATGGTCCGGGTGATTCGCACCTTCCGTCCCAACGTGGTCATCAACAACTGGGGCGGAGTGCACGGGGGCCACGGGCACCATCAAGCAGCGGGGCTGCTTACACCGAAAGCGGTGCAGTTGGCGGCGGATCCTTCTTTCCAACTTCATGGGTTGTCGGCGTGGGGCGTTCGAAAGCCGGTGGTGACATTGGATTTGGACCGGAGCGAGAAACCGCAGGGTTACTTGCTTCCGCTGGACGAGATTTCGCCTCTCTACGGCAAGACTTGGCGCGAAATCGGGCTCGACGCTTTTGCAAATCACCGTTCGCAAGGAATCGCGGTGTTTCTGGGCTCTGCGTTTCTGCGGCGCCCCATGGCGCTGAAACGCGAAGACGGACAAGAGTTGAATCCGGCAATCCTTGCGCAGCCACTCGGTCCTCTGGACGAGGATTTCGAAGAGGGGAATATGGGGGTCGATCCGCTCATGCGAGCGCTCGACTCGGCTTTGCTGGAAGCACGCGACGCCGCTTTGCGCCTGGACTGGAAAGCTGCGACGGACTCTTTAGCAGAGGCCGGTAAGAAACTGAATGAAGTGCCCAAGCCAAATCCAGGCGGGAATAACCCCGAGCCGCTCCTTTCGCTGGCGCGAAGCACGGAGCGCAAGCGGGAAAAGGTTGATGATGCTTTAGCCCTTGCAGCGGGATTGTGGCTCGAGGCGGTTGCCGACCGAAGTGAAATCGTTCCCGGAGAAAGCTTCACGGTGCGCGTGGAATCGCGCCATCGCGAAGGTATTTCCGGGGATTTCAAGAAGCCGGTGCTAAGACTGCCTTCCGAGTGGACTGTTTCCAAGGAAGAACCGGAATCTCCAAGTGTCATTCGGTTTTCGATTCAGACCAGTCCAAGGCCACCGCACGTCCCCGACGGGCCGGCGGTAGCTATTCTGCCGGAGCCGCCTTCGCTGATGACTGCCAGCGAGGAAGCGGTGATTGACGGTTACGCGTTCACGGCGGCTTCGCCCGTGGCCAGCGTGCACTCGACCTCCACGCGCGTGGACCGCATCAGCCCGCAGGTGGTTCCTCCTTACGCGCTGGCCGTAGAGCCGAAACAAGACTTGGAGAATCTGTCGAAGCCAAGAAAGCTGTTCGATGTTTTGCTGCGCGTGCACTCCTACGCGACGGAGCCCTGTCAAGTACACGTTGGACTCGTTGTGCCCAAGGGATGGAAGGCCAGCGCTCCAGTGGCGCTGAAATTCACAGGAACCGGCGATCGTTACGCGCGCGTGTCGGTCACCCCGCCGCAAAAACTTGCCGTAGGGCGCTACAAGATTACTGCTTATGTGGAGCGGGCCGCGGACCGCGCGCGGGGGCTCAAGGACGAGAGGTTCAATCTTACCTTGGAGCCGCTGCCGAGCCTGCCGGCACAGCTCTGGAGCGAGCCCGCGCAGTGTGTCGTGCAGGCCTTCAGCGTCGTCGTGCCGCAGAGCCTTCGCGTGGGTTACATCACCGCGGAAGGCGAGCCCATACCGGAGGCGCTGCGGCGGTTGGGCATCCAGGTCGACATGTTGGACGCCAAGGATTTGGCGTTTGGCGATTTGTCGCGTTTCCGGGCGATTGTAGTCGGAGTGCGCGCCTACGAATTGCGCCCGGAGCTCCCCGGAGCCAATCAGCGGCTGTTGGATTACGTTTCGAACGGCGGCACGCTCGTAGTGCAGTACAACCGTGACTTCGTGTGGGACAAATTGCAACCGGCTCCGTATCCTGCGCTCATCTCACCACCGCCTCCGCCGGCAAAGGAAAGCGCTGCGCCGACGCCGCGCCTGCTTCCCCGCATTACGGACGAAAATTCTCCTGTGAAGTTTCTTAAGCCGAATGACCCGTTGCTGAACACGCCGAACAAGATCACGCAGGAGGACTTCAAGGGCTGGATACAAGAGCGCGGTCTGTACTTCTGGACGCAATTCGACCCGAAGTACACGGCGCTGCTGGCGATGCATGATCCTGGCGAGCCGGACCTCGATGGGGGACTAGTTTACGCGCATTACGGCAAAGGCACGTACATTTACACCGGGCTGGCGTTCTTCCGGCAACTGCCGGATGGCGTTCCGGGTGCGTACCGGCTGTTTGTCAATTTGCTGTGCGCCGGCCGGCAAATAATCCAAAGTAACCAACGGAACACGGCAGCGCCGAGCGTCAGCCGGCCGTAATGGGGCGTGTTATCCTCTTGCTCCAGAGGGCCCAAACACGTCATGAACAAAAAGCTCGGAATGGTTCAATGCCTTAGGGGGATACGGAGAGCATTGTGGTTCCTACTGGCAAGTGTATTTCTGCTGGCAAGTATTTCTATGGCGGCGGCGCAAAAAGAGAAGAAGAAGAAAAAAGACCAGCCACAAACTACGGATAATCCAAAGCCAGTTTTGGTCGTGAGCGATGAGCAGCAGATCGATTATCTGCTCTCGGAGATGCTGGGCGCCTGGCAGATCGACGACGTGGAAAAGTTGCATTCCACATACGCGGATGACGTTTCCATGGTGAGCGGCGAGTGGGCGCCGCCGGTCATCGGCTGGGCAAATTTTGCTCCTCTTTACCAGCAACAGCGCGCCCGCATGCAGCGAGTGCGCATGGATCGCTCGAATACCTACATTAAAGTAAACGGCAATACCGGCTGGGCGTGTTATCAGTGGGACTTTTCAGCCGATGTGGACGGGCAGCCGGTACAATCACGGGGACAGACGACGGTTGTGCTGGTGAAGCGGAACGATCACTGGCTCATCGCGCACAACCATACTTCGCTCTCGCCGGGAGCGCAGCAGACGGCTCCCGCGAACACAACTACGCCTCAGCAGGCGCCTGCGAAGCCAAACGGGCTCTAGCAGGCCGCAGAAGTGGCCACCGGCAGGCAAAAATCTTCAGAAATTCCTTAGGCCTTCGTAAATCCACAGCCCCCCGGCAAGCAGCAGAAGCATGCCTGACAGGATGCCGGTGATGAGCAAGGGCCGAGACAGTGTACCTATCTTGGCCACCAACTCCCGCTGCTCCCTGGCCATGTGTTCTTCCGCTGAGTCAAGGAAGATCTGATCGTCTTCATGGCTGGATAAGACGCCTCGCCAGATCAGCAGGATGACGAAGACGGTGGTAACGATCCCCCAGACTATTAAAAGATAGAAAACAGGCGGTGTAAGGCTATTTTCCATGGCAACCTCCGGACGGAACCGGCCCACAATGCCAGCCGGAAATTCGGCCAGCAAGGGGTACTGCGTGTTTATAGCCGGGGAGTATAGCACCGCAAATAGAAATTTCTAGGGTTAACTATCACTAGACTTGATGCAGGCCCGAACGCCCTACATTCTCATCTGTGGTGCGTGCTCCTCGTTTTCAAGCCGCTTGCGCGCGAGACAATTCGGCGTGCGCGACATTATAGGTGTTAAGAGGCTGTTTTCTTTTTTTGTCGCGTAGTTCTTAAAGTATATAATACTTCCAGACTTCTGCTGCTTATACTATCCAAGGAGCTCCCATGACGGACTCGTTGCCCAATCTACTCGACGACCGAAGCCACCTCCTGGAGGAACTCTCGCAACTCGG
>Ga0209577_10000036_pt1 | contig 108911 bp, 93 predicted proteins | sample GraSoiAngelo_109_FD_185874 | JGI IMG/M metagenome (GOLD analysis project Ga0209577, IMG submission 185874) | Grasslands soil microbial communities from the Angelo Coastal Reserve, California, USA - 14_0903_12_20cm (SPAdes) (version 2) | ecosystem: Environmental > Terrestrial > Soil >... | reverse complement strand
ACCGTCCGCGGTGCTTCTCGGTGCCGATGCCGGTGGCTCGCACTCGAGCGTGGTCATCGGGCGCCGTCGCAGGTGCTGGGCCGGGCGGACGGGCCGGGCGCGGCGATGCGGCCGGGCGCCGCGGCCGGGCCCGCCGCCGTGCTGGCGGAGACCGCCCGGCGGGCAGCGGCCCAGGCCGGCGTCCAACTCCCCGGCGATGCCGCCGTCGTCGGAGCGGCCGGCGCCGGGCGGCGGCAGGAGCAGGCCGAGCTCGAAGCGGCGCTGGTAGACGCCGGCGTTGCCCGCCGCGTGCGCGTGCTTGCGGACGGCGAGGTCGCGTTGACGACCGCTTTCGCGCGCGGCCCGGGCGTACTCGTGAACGCCGGCACCGGCTCGATCGCGTACGCCCGCGTGTCGGGCGGCGAGATCCACCGCGCGGGCGGCTACGGGTGGCAGCTGGGCGATGAAGGCGGGGGATACTGGCTCGGTCGCCGCGCGCTCGACTTGGCGGGGCGGGCGCAGGACGGCCGGGGCGAGGGCTCCACCCTCCTGGCCCGGCTGCTCGGGGCACTCGGTCTACAGCGCTTCGACGATCTGGTGCGATGGGCGACGACGGCGACGCCAGCTCAAGTGGCGGCGCTCGCGCCGCACGTGCTCAACGCCGCGCGGGAGGGCGAGGTGGTGGCGCAGCGGGCGGTCGACGAGGCGGCGCACGAGCTCGTCGAGCTGGTGGTGATGCTGGGGCGCCATTTTCCCGACACGAGTGTGGTCCCAGTCGCGATCACGGGCGGCCTGCTCCTGCCGCAGTCGCCGCTCACCGCGGCGTTCCGCGATCGGCTGGCCGCGGCCTTCAAGCGAGCGCGGCTCGTGTCCGATCGCATCGATCCCGCGCTCGGCGCGCTGACGCTGGCGGCGGAACTCGTGTAGGCAGAGTCGTCAGTCGCGCGCGTCGAGGTTGCAATCCAGGCCGCAGCGCGTAGCATGTCACGGAATCATGTCACGCTCCGCCGCCCTGCTCGTCGCAGCCGTCTCGGCGTGCGCATCTGCGCCCGTCGTCCGCCCGGGCATAGAGGTCTTCGTCGATCGCCCGCCCACGCTGGTGCGCGGCAAACGGGTGGGGCTCATCACGAACCAGTCCGGCATCGATCGCCAGCGACGCAGCACCATCGACTTGCTCCGCGGCGTGCCGGACCTGACGCTGGTCGCGCTCTACTCACCCGAGCACGGCATCCGCGGCGTGGCCGAGACGCGCGTAGCCTCGACCGTCGACGAGAAGACCGGGCTGCCCGTCCATTCGCTGTACGGCGACACCGAGAAGCCGACGGCGCAAATGCTCGAGGGGATCGACGTCCTGATCTACGACATCCAGGACCTGGGTGTGCGGCAGTACACGTTCGAGTCCACGCTCGCGCTCGCGATGCAAGCCGCGGCCGAGAAGGGGATTCCCATCGTCGTGCTGGACCGGCCGAATCCGGTCACCGGAACCATTCTCGAGGGGAACATCCTCGAGCCCGCCTACCGGTCGTTCGTCGGCATCTATCCGGTCCTCTCGCGTCACGGCATGACGCTGGGCGAGCTGGCCGGGATGTACAACGCGGAGCAGCGGATCGGCGCCGCCTTGACCGTCGTGCCGGTCGAAGGCTGGCGGCGCGACATGTGGTGGGACGAGACGGGACTGCCCTGGGTGAACCCGTCGCCCAATATCCGGCGGCTCGACGCCGCGATCCACTACCCCGGCACGGTGTTCTTCGAGGCGACGAATGTCTCGGAGGGGCGAGGCACGGACCTGCCGTTCGAGCAAATCGGTGCGCCCTGGCTCAGGAACACCGAGGTCGTCGCGGCCATGAATGCGATGAACCTGCCGGGCATCCGATTCGAAGCGGTCGAGTTCCCCACCGCGGAGACAGCGCGGAAGTATCCCGGCCAGATGCTGAAGGGCGTGCGCTTCACCCTGACCGACCGCGCCTCCTATCGGCCGCTGGCGACGTCGTTGCTGATGATCCACCTCATCCGGCGGCTTCACCCCGATCAATTCCAGTGGGCGGGCGCGACGCTCGAGCGCCACGGCGGCAGCGCGCGGCTGCGGCAGGCGATCGAGGCCGGCACGCTTCCCGAGCTACTGCGCGAGTGGGAGCGCGACCAAGCGACGTTTCGGACAAAGCGGGCCCCCTACCTCATCTACCGGTGAATATCCTGCTCGGTGGACTGCTCGCCATGGCCGCGGCGGACACTCTCTGGCTCCAAAACGCCGGCATGCGCCTCGGTTTCGACTCGAGCAACGGCTCGCTATTCGCACTCACGGACCGTTCGAGCGGTCAGTCCTTCGTCGACGGGCGGCAGGCCACGGCTATCTGGCGGCTCGACCGGTTCGGCCCTGGCGACTCGAGCGTCGTCCCGAGCTCCGCGCGCCGCTTCGCCTGGCACAAGCTGACGGGCGAGGGGCCGGGACCGGGAGTGGCGCTGGTCTGGAGTGACTTCGGGCTGAGCGAGGCGCCCGCCCTGCGGGTCACCGTCACGGTTCGCCTGTTCACGGACTCTGCCCTGTCGGAGTGGCGCATCGTGGTCGACTCGCCGGGCGCACTGGCGATCGAGCAGGTGCGCTTCCCACGGCTCGCCCGCATACCGCCGCTCGGGCGTGGCGAAGAGCTCGCCGTGCCCCGCTGGATGGGCGCATTGGCGCGGGACCCGGCCACGCTGCTCGGGGGGGGACCGGACGGCAAAGGTCGCCGGCTCGAGTGGTCGTATCCCGGCACGCTGTCGCTCCAGGTGATGGCGCTGTACCGCCGCGGCGGCGCCGGCCTGTACGCCGCCGCTGACGACACGCTGGCCTACCGCAAGACGTTCGCCGTGTGGGGCGATTCGGACGGCTCGCGTGGCTACGAGCTGATCCACGCGCTCGAGAACCCGGCGAGCCCCAGGACGCAGTGGGCACCGCCGTACGCAGCGCTCCTCGGGACGTTCCAGGGCGACTGGATCACCGTCGCCGAGCGGTACCGCGCGTGGGGTACGCGCCAGCCCTGGGCGCGCGAGAGCCGGCTGGTTCGGGGGCGCGTCCCGGAATGGCTGCTCCGAACCGGCATGTGGGTCTGGAACCGCGGCCGCTCGCCCGGCGTGGTGCCGCCGGCGCTCGCGCTGCAGCGTGCCCTGGGCCTGCCCGTCAACATCCACTGGCACTGGTGGCACCACGGCCCGTACGACACGAGCTTCCCCGACTACCTCCCGCCGCGCGAGGGCGTCGATTCGTTTCGCGCCGGCGTAGCGGCGGCGCACGCCGCGGGCAGCCACGCCATGGTCTACATGAACCAGCGGCTGTGGTGTACCGGCACGCCCAGCTGGTCGAGCGAGCACGCCGCGCGCTGGGCGGTGAAGGAAAAGGACGGCCGTGTGCGCGAGGAGACCTATAACACGTTCGATCCGCAGCCGTGCGCCACGATGGACGTGACCACGCCCTTCTGGCGCGCCAAGTATGCGCATATCGCGGACACCGTGTTGGACCTCTACGGCGCGGATGGGATCTACATGGACCAGGCGGTCCAGTCGCTCGTGTGTTGGGACTCGACGCACGGACATCCCGTGGGCGGCGGGAACTACTGGATGGGCGGGTTCCGGGCCCTCGCGACGCGGATCCGAGCGGCGGGCAAGCCTGGGCGACCGGTGCTGCTCGCGGGCGAGGGCGCCGGAGAGCCGTGGCTGCCGGAGTTGGACCTCATGCTCACCCTCCAGGTCAGCCAGGAGCGCTACACCGACCCGGGCAGCGGCTGGGAGCCGATCCCGTTCTTCCAGGCGGTCTACCACGCCTATGGCGTGACGTACGGCAGCTACTCGTCGCTCGTCATGCCGCCCTATGACGAGCTGTGGCCCGCGCGGTTCGCGCCGCCCGAGCCGCTCGAGCTGTTGGACTCGCGCTTCCGCCGGCAGTTCTATCTCGAGCAGGCGCGTTCCTTCGTCTGGGGCATGCAGCCCACAATCGCAAACTTCCGCGCTGCGCAATTGGCCGAGCGGCCGGAGGAGATGGCCTACATGATGCGCCTCGCCCGCATCCGCGCGCGGGCGCTGGACTACCTGCTGTACGGTGAATTCTTGCGCCCCCCGGAGCTGAGCGTGCCGTCGGTGGACGTGGACCTCTCGCGTGTCTCGATCTACGCGGCACGACGCGGGGGGCCGACCGTGTCGGCGGGGCGGTACCCGGCGGCGATCGCCGGGGCGTGGCGCGCCGCCCACGGGAGCGTCGCGATCGCCGTGGCGAGCATCGTCGACCAGCCGATGTCCGTGTCCTTTGCCTTCGATCCGGCCGCCTACGGCCTATCGAGCGGCGGGCAAATCGAGCAGCTCGATGAGCGGGGGCGCCGTCCGTTCGGCGAGTTCTCGAGTGATGCCCTGCCGATCGTGCTGGAGTTGCCGGCGGGCGGAGCCTATGTCTTGGAATTCCGGCGGAGTCGCCGGCGCTGAGCTGACCGATTCCTTCTCAGGAGGGTCGTCCGATGGTGTCGACACTTGCTCACCGACTCCGCACCGTCCTGCTGGGCGCCGCATGGCTGGTCGCGGGCGCCGCCGGCCTGCGCGCCCAGAACACGGTCAACCTCCAAGGGCACGTCAGCGGAGCGGCGGGCGCGCCGCTCGTCGCCGCGCAGGTCACGGTGACGAACCGTGAGACCGGGCAGCAGCGCAACGCGGTGACATCGGCGGAAGGCAACTACACCATCGTCGGGCTGCCACCCGGCGCCTACCACGTCAGTCTCCGTCTGCTGGGCTATCAGCCGCAGGAGCGCGACATCGAGCTGTTGGTGGGCCAGCACGCGACGCTCGACGTCCAGCTCCGGGAGGCCGCGGTGGCGCTCGAGGGTGTGGAGGTCGTGCACCAGCGGGAGCCGAGCTTCGAGGTGCAGCGCAACGACGTCTCGTCGCTGGTCGTGACGAACGAGATTCTCAACCTGCCCTTGAACTCGCGCAACACGATCAATCTGGCGGCGATCGTCCCAGGTCTCAAGACCTTCGCGCCCACCGAAGGCCGATCGTTACCCGCCGCCGGCTCGCTGCCGGACCTGCGCTTCTGGAACTTCTATTTGGACGGCGCCGAGTGGAAAAGCTTCTTCAACGGCAACCTCGTCGGGATCCCCCAGACCGGCTCGCCGCTACCGCAGGAGGCGATGCGTGAGTTCCGCGTCCATCTGAACCCGTACGACGCCCAGTATACGCGCGGCGCGTCGTTCGTCATCAGCGCCGTGACGCAGCGCGGCACCAACGAGCTCCACGGATCCGTCTTCGGCTATGGCCAAACGAACGCGCTCAAGGCGCTCAATCTGATCCAGCGGGAGGCCAGGACCCGGAACCCCGCCACCTTCTCGATTCCCGACTACACGCGCGCCCAGCTCGGCTTCAACCTGCGGGGCCCGATCCGGCGCGACAAGCTGTTCTTCGCGGTCAGCTACGAGGGGCAGAGCATCGACGACGGCATCATCGTCTTTCCCGGCCGGCCGACGTACCAACCCGACATCTGGGACGGGTTCGCCGGGACCTTCAAGGCACCGACGCAGAACCACACCGGCGTGGTGCGTCTCACGGCGCCCCGCGGCGGCGGCCACACCCTCGACCTGGTGTGGGCCGGTCGCTATTACAACAGTGAGACGAACTTCGGCACGACCGTCGCCCACAACGCCGGTATCAAGGCCAAGTACTGGGTGCACAGCGTCCAGCTCCGGGACACGTACACGCCCAGCTCGGGGTTCGTGAACGAGTTGTCTCTCAACGTGCTGTCTTGGAGCCACAACGAGTCGCCGCTCGAGCCCGGCGTCACGCGGCAGTACCCCAGCATCACGTTCGGCACGGCGGGCTTCCCCCTCGTTCTCAAGGAGACGCACGTCCGGCTCATCGACCGTGCCACTCACACGCTCGGCGAAGGCCGGCACATCGTCACCGGCGGCGTCGAGCTGGCCCGTGTGCGCACCAACAGTTGGCTGCCCAGCAACCGGGACGGCTTTTTCCGCTTCTCCCTGGACTCGAGCTCGCTGCCCAACCTCGGCCGCATCGGCGTCGGCTTCTTCGACACGACGTCGGCCGAGGACGCCCGCGCCATCACGAATGGCTGGAGCACGGGCGCGTATATCCAGGACCAGTGGCAGGCGCGGCACAACCTCCAGCTCACACTGGGCCTCCGCTACGACGCCGAGATCAACACGCTCGACAACGGCTACACCGTGCCATGGGCGAGCGACCCCACGCTCCAGGCGATTCCGCTGCTCAAGGACTTTCTGAACACGGGCCACCGCAAGAACGACCTGAACAACCTCGGCCCGCGCGTCGCCTTCTCGTGGGACCTGTTCGCCAACCACCGCACCTTCGTGCGGGGCGGCGCCGGCATCATGTACGACCGGATCACCACGTTCATGGCGTTCTTCGAGAAGCAGTCGGCGGGATGGCGCACGTACGAGTTCACCAACCCGGGCACGACCGACCCCGACTCGCTGCGGCGGATCGTGTTGTCCGGTGGGGGCACGACGCCGCCCAACATCAATCTCCTCAAGACCAACATGAAGACGCCCGAGAACCGGCAGTTCTCGCTCGGCATCGGTCATCAGCTCACGGAGCGGGTCGCACTCAACGTGGACTACATCCACCAGGACGCGCGCCACCTCTACGTCCAGCTCACGCCCAACTGGGTCGATACCGTCACGAAGCAGCGCCAGCTGACCAACAGCTACGGCACCATCACGCTGTACGACGACGTGGGCCGCGCCAAATTCGACGCCCTGATTCTCGGGCTGACCTACGACCGCCCCGGACTGCGCGTCAGCGCGGCGGGCACAGTTGGCTCATACCAGTCGGAGTTCGAGGGGCTCGGGAACTACAACGACCGCTCCTGGTTGGTCATGCAGCCGACGACCGCGGATGAGCGGTGGCGCCTGGTCCTTTCGGAGATCGGCGACCTGCCGTTGGGCCTGAAGCTGTCCACGGTCGCCATCTTCGCGGCGCCGCGACCCTACGTCGCGACGGTCGGCCCGGACAGGAACCATGACAGCAATGTCGCCGACGACTTCGTGGGTGATAGCGCGCACCGGGTCATCCGGCCCCCGGCAGCGTGGAACAACATGTACCGGACCGTCGACCTCCGCCTCGCCAAGGGTGTAGCCGTGCGCGGGGCTCGCAGAATGAGCGTGAGCGCGGAGGCATTCAACATCTTCAACTGGGACAACTACTCGGGCTTCGTCGGCCGCCAGACGGACGCGCTGTTCGGCAAAAAGAACGGCGTGTTCGCCCCGCGGCAGGGGCAGCTCGGGTTGCGCTACGAGTTCTGATCAACAGCGACATCTTGAAGCCTGGGGGAGGTTCTACGCCGCTTGCGGCAGGCGCGACGTCTCGTTCACGGCGCGCGGATCCCAGTCGGTCTCCGTTCTCGCGACGTACACGGCGGCGGTGAGATCCCCGCACACGTTGAGCGTGGTGCGGCTCATGTCGAGGACGCGCTCCACGCCGTAGACCACGCCGACCACTTCGGGCGGAACGCCGACCGTCGCACACACGACCATCAGGAGGGGGAGCGAGCCGCCGGGCACGCCCGCCGTACCCACGGCCGTGATCACGCTCAGCACCATCGCGATCACCTGCTGGCCGACCGTGAGATTCACGCCGAACAGTTGGGCGAGAAACAGCACCGTCACACCCTCGTACAGGGCGGTCCCGTTGTGGCACATGGTGGAGCCCAGCGGCAACACGAATCCGGCGATCGTCGACGGGATCTTCAGATCCTGCTCGGCCACGGCGATGTTGGTCGGGAGCGTCGCGTTGCTCGAGCTGGTGGTGAAAGCGGTGACGATGCTCGGCGTGATCCGCCGCCAGAACACGACCGGGTTCAGACCGCCGAGGAAGCGGACCAGGAGCGAGAGGCTCACCGCGCCGTGGATCAGCAGGCCGACGAGCACCACGAGCACGTAGGCGAGCAGTTTCCGCAGGATATCCCACCCCAGGAGTGACGTGACGACGAAGATCAGCCCGAACACGCCATACGGAGCCAGATGCATCGCCATCCCGATGATCTTGGCGATCGCATCGCCGACGGCGTCGAGCACGGAGACGAGGGGCCGCGCCTTCTGCTCCGGGATCAGCGTGAGGGCCGCGCCGAACACCAGCGCGAAGAAGATGATGCCGAGCATATCGAGGTTCGCGGCCGCCTGGATCGGATTGCGCGGCACGATGTTCACGAACAAGTCGACGCCGAACGTCGTGGTCCCACCCGCCTGGAGGCCGGCGACCTGCCCACGGTAGGCATCGAGCAGCTGCTGGCGCACCTCGACGGGCACGCCTACGCCCGGACGCACGACATTCACGAGCAGGATGCCGATCACGGCGGAAATCACGGTGGATAGAAGGAAGTAAGCGAGCGAACGCACGCCCACGCGACCCACCTTCCGGATGTCACCGAGTTGTGCCACGCCGAGCGTGATGGACGTGAAAACGAGCGGAACGACCGTCATCAGGAGAAGCCGCAAGAAGATCTGACCCAACGGACCGGCGACGTTCGTGTCCACCCAGCGCACCCACGCCGCCCCGCTCGCCCAGAAGTTCACCGCGAGACCGCACAGCCCGCCGGCCAACAAACCCAGGAAGATCTTGGTGTACAGCTTCACGGCACCGCTTTTGGTGTCACGTGCAGCTTACTGTGGCGATAACCGTAGAAGATGTAGAGCGCGAGACCGATGATCAGCCAGACCGCGAAGCGCACCCACGTCTCGAAGGGCAAGCCGACCATGACGAAGAGGCACAACACGGCACCCGTCAGCGACACGACCCACACCAACGGCACCCGGAACGGACGGGGACGTGCGCGGTCCGTGTAGCGCAGCACCAGGACCCCGATGCACACGAGGACAAACGCGAAGAGCGTGCCGATGTTGGTGAGGTTGTACGTCTCACCCGCGTCTCCGATGAGGGACCACAACCCCACGAAGATGCCGGTAATGAGCGTGGTGATGTGCGGCACGCGTGTCCTGGCGTGTACCCTGGCCGCCCACGGCGGCAGCAGGCCGTCCCGGCCCATGGCGAAGAAGATGCGCGGTTGACCGTACTGGAACACCAGGAGCACGGCCGACATCGAGACGATTGCTCCGAGGGCGACGATCCATCCTACGGTCGTGAATCCGGCGCTGTTCAGCGCCTTCGCGAGCGGATCGGCGACGCCCAGCTCCGTATAGGGCACCATCCCCGTGAGGACGCCGCCGACGATCATGTAGATCACCGTGCAGATGGCGAGCCCGCCTAGAATCCCGATCGGCAGGTTGCGTTGTGGGTTCTTGGTCTCCTCGGCGGCGGTGGAGATCGCGTCGAACCCGATGTAGGCGAAGAACACGATCGCGGCGCCCTGGTGAATGCCGCGGAATCCGTTGGGGGCGAAAGGGTGGTAGTGCGCCGCGTCGATGTGGGTGAGCCCGGCGACGATGAACAGCCCAAGCACGAGCAGCTTGATGGTCACCATGATGTTGTTCGCCGTGGCGCTCTCACGCACCCCGAGCATGAGGAGCCACGTGATCAGCATGACGATGACGAAGGCCGGGACATTGACGAGCAGCGGAATCCCCGCCACGTGGGGCGCGTTCTGCAGCAGCCCGTGGACGGACGAATCGGGAGAAAGGAGCGCCGTGCGGTACCCGGTCGTGAGCCACACCGGCAGGTGAACGTGGAAGCTGCCGAGCAGCGAGGTGAAGTAATCACCCCACGAGATGGCGACGGCCACGTTGCCGACCGCGTACTCGAGAATGAGGTCCCACCCGATGATCCATGCGACCAACTCTCCGAGGGTCGCGTACGAGTACGCGTAGGCGCTGCCGGCCTGCGGGATCATCGCGGCAAGCTCGGCGTAGCACAGGCCCGCCAGGGCACACGCCACGCCGAGCAGGAGGAAGGACAGCACCAACGCGGGCCCTGCCCCGCTCCGCACCAGGTGACCCGCCGCGTCGTATTGCCCCGCCGCGGCGGTGCCGATGGCCCCAAAAATACCGGCGCCGATCACCGCGCCGATGCCCAGCATGATGAGGTCGCCCGCTCCGAGCGCCCGCTTCAGTGCGTAGGGGCTTTCTCCCTCGACCAGCAGCTCCGAGATCGGCTTGCGCCGAAGGAGCTGCCGCGCGTTAGACAAAGAGCGGCGCCAGCACCAGCGTGACCGTGCTCAGCAGCTTGATGAGCACGTGCAGCGACGGGCCGGCCGTGTCCTTGAACGGATCGCCCACCGTGTCGCCCACCACGCCGGCCTTGTGCGCCGGACTGCCTTTCCCGCCGTACTCCCCGGTCTCGATGAACTTCTTGGCGTTGTCCCAGGCGCCGCCGCCGTTGTTGAGCAGCGTCGCCATGAGAATGCCGCCGATCGTGCCGACCATCAGGAACGCCGCAACGGTCTCGGCGCCCAGGTGGAACAGCTTGAAGAACAGGCCGACCGCGATCGGCATCCCCACCGCGAGCAGGCCCGGAGCTACCATGGCTTTCAACGCGCCGATGGTCACGATGTCGACCGCGGTGCCGTAATCGGGCTTGGACGTCCCCTTGAGGATCCCGGGATCGGCCTGGAACTGGCGGCGCACTTCCTTGATGACGTTGACAGCCGCCTTGGTCACCGCGCTGATCGCGAGCGCCGAGAACCAGAACACCAGCATGGCGCCCAGCAGGCCGCCCACGAACACCTCGGGCTTGGAGATATCGACCGATGCGAGCGGCGAGCCGAGCGCCGCGACTTCGTCCAGGTACGCCGAGAACAGCAGGAACGCCGCGAGCGCCGCCGACCCGATCGCGTAGCCCTTGGTGAGCGCCTTGGTCGTGTTGCCGACGGCGTCGAGCCGGTCGGTACGCTTGCGGATCGCCTCCGGCTGGTGCGACATCTCGATGATGCCGCCGGCGTTGTCCGTAATGGGCCCGAAGGTGTCCATCGCGAGGATGTAGGCCGCAGTGCCGAGCATGCCCATCGTGGCCACGGCCGTCCCGAACAGCCCCGCGTGGGCGAGGCCGCTCGACGCGCCGAGCCGGTACGAGGTGATGATGGCGGCGGAAATGGTAAAGGTCGGCAACGCGGTGCACTCGAGGGCCACGGCGAATCCGGCAATGATGTTCGTCGCCGGGCCGGTGACCGAAGCCGCCGCGATCGACTTCACGGGACGGTAGCGGTATTCGGTGTAGTACTGGGTGATGTAGACAAAGGCGATGGAGGTGACGATGCCGATGACGCCGCACAGCGCGAAGTGCCACCATGCGTCGGGGTGGGATGCCGGATTGAGCAACCAGTAGGTCCCGCCCACGAACCCGACCGCCGCGAGCAGCGCGGTCCACATATACCCGCGGTTGAGCGCGTGCATCGGGTCTTCGTCCTCGCGGGCCTTCACCACCAGCACGCCGACGATCGACGCCACCAATCCGAACGCCCGCGCCACGAGCGGGAAGAGCATCAGGCCCACCACCTGGACTGGCGTAAACACGCCCAGATTCGCGGCCGCCAGACCCGACCCCAGGATCATGGCGCCGATGTTCTCGGCGGCCGTCGATTCGAACAGGTCGGCACCGCGCCCGGCACAGTCGCCCACGTTGTCACCCACCAGGTCCGCGATCACGGCGGGATTGCGAGGATCGTCCTCCGGGATCCCCGCCTCGACCTTGCCGACCAGGTCGGCGCCGACGTCGGCGGCCTTGGTGTAGATGCCGCCGCCCAGCTGCGCGAACAGGGCCACGAACGACGCCCCGAAGCCGTACCCGACGATCATCAGCGGGATCTTGGTGGGCGCGAAGTGCAGCCCGTCGAGCACGGTATAGAGGAGGCCGACGCCGAGCAGGCTCATGGCCACCACGAACAGGCCGCTCACGGCCCCGCCGCGCAGCGCGATCTGCAGCGCCTTGTTGAGGCTCGAGCGTGCGGCGCTCGCGCTCCGGATGTTTGAGCGCACCGCCACGTACATGCCGACGAGGCCCGCGATCCCGGAGCAGAGGGCGCCGAACAGGAAGGACAGCGTAGTGGTGAGCGCCAGCGTCGCGGCGGCGGGCTCGCCCTCGTGCGGCTTGCGGAAGAACGCGTACAGTACGTAGATGAGGGCCCCGAGCGCGATGCTCAGGAGACCGATCGTGCGGTACTGCCGCCGCAGGAACGCTTCGGCGCCTTCCTGGATCGCGTCGGAGATCTTGCGCATGTCGGCGGTGCCGGTGTCCTGCCGCAGCACGTAGCCCCGCAGACCCCAGGCGACGACCAGGGCGAGGACCGAGAGGCCCAGGACGAGAGCAATGAGCATAGTGAGTTGTGACTCCTTGGAGCCCGCCCAGGGGGGCGGGGCGGGTCAGTTGCCGATGCGCAGGGGGACGATGACGACGTCCGCCAGGGTCCGTCCGCCCCGCGTGTGCGCCGGGTAGAACTGATACGCCATCATGCGCCGTTGGAACTCCCGGTTGTACGCCGCGTCGGCGATCGGGGGGTCCACGTCCACGCGAGTGACGCGTCCGTCGGCCGCCACCCAGAACGACACATGCAGGGTGCGGCCGACCACTGAGCCGGGCACCTGCGCCAGCGGCGGAAGAATCGCCGTCCGCGGCGCGGCGTGAAGAATGTAACCGCCTTCGTCGCCCGTTCCAGGCCCCGCCCCCGCCGCCGTCCCCACCCCGGTTGCCGGGCCACCACCACCCGCCCGCGCTCCCTCAGCACCACCCGTGCCACCGGACACCGGCATCACGGGGAGTGGCAGGGTCGCGCGCGGGAGGTCGACGGGTGGCAGCTCGATAGCGATGCGGCGGAGCCCCGACAGATCGGCCAACGGCACGTGGGGCGTGAGGGCGACATCGACCGACGCCGGCGTCCCACGGGACAGCACGAAAAAGTTCACGGCGTTGGGCGCTACCGGCGGGGCCGTCCGGCCGGTCGACTCCTGCCCCCGAATGAGGAGCGCACCGATCACGCTCGCGTGCGCGAGCACGGCGAGCGCCGCGCCCGGCGCGACGCCCCGGGAGGGGAGCGGCAGGCGAAGCCCAGGGATTGGGGGACGGGCGTCGGGTGCGTTCACGATGCCTGGGGTATACCCCAAAACGAATGCAGGGGCGCAACATGCTGCGCCCCTACCTATCCCCCGCCCGCCCTCGCGGGCGGGCCTATTTCTTGGCCTGCTCGGGCGGCGTGAAGCCGATCACCTGGACGCCCGCGCCGTGCGCGATGTCCATCGCCTGCATCACGTCGAGATACTTGCGGTTCGGCGCCGCCTTGATGAACAGCAGCTTGGCGGGCCGCGGGTCGTAGATCTGATGGAACGCCTGGTCCAGCTGGCTCACGCTGTAGGGCTGGCCGTTGATCGCGTACGCGCCGTCGGCCTTGAGCTCGAGTACGATCTGGCTCGACTGCTGCTGCTTCTGCTTGTTCTGCTGCTCGGGCGGGACCTGAACGTCGAATGCCTTGCGCGACAGGGGCTGGGTGATCATGAAGATGATCAGCAGCACGAGCAGGACGTCGATCAGCGGCGTAACGTTGATCTCGGAGCTGAGTCCTTCGCCGCCGCCGGAGGATCCCATCGCCATGGGTCAGTCCCCTTCTTTCTTCTTGGTGAGCGTCTGCTTCTGCTCCGTGATCGCGCCGACCACGCGCACGCCCGCCCGCCGGGCGATTTCGATGGCCTGCTGGACGCGGCCAAACTCGATGTTCTGGTCGGCTTTCAAGAACAAGACCTTGTCCTTGGTGCGGCTCTCATAGATCGTCTGCAGGCGCCCGGGCAGCTGGTCGTCCGGTATCTGCCTCGGTCCCGGTCCCAGGTCGAGCCAGAACTTGCCGTCCTTGTCGATCCCGAGCTTGACCTCGTCCTGTCCCTCCGGCCGGTTCTCGGGGTTCGCGGAGCGCGGGATGGTGGCCTGGAAGCCGGCGGCGATCAGGGGCGTGACGATCATGAAGATGATCAGCAGCACCAGCATCACGTCGATGAGGGGCGTGACGTTGATGTCGGCCTTGACGGCTGCCCGGGCGCTAGTGGCTGACAGGGCCACTGGTCTGCGACGCCTTCTGCGTCTGGAATTCCTTGGTGAAGATCGACCGGCCGAACTCCGACCCGACGCTCTTGATCAGGTAATCGATCAGCTCTTTCGACGTGTACGTCATCTCGACCGAGAGGAAGTCGATCTTGGTGGTGAAGTAGTTGTAGAGCCACACCGCGGGAATGGCGACGATGAGTCCGAACGCCGTGGTGATCAACGCCTCCGCGATACCGGCCGACACCGAGGCGAGCGAGCCGCCACCGCCCGAGGCCGCCATGCCGGTGAAGGCGTTCACGATGCCCATCACCGTTCCGAGCAGGCCTACGAACGGCGCCGTGGACCCGGTGGTGGCCAGGATGCCGAGCCCGCGCTTCAGCTCGGCCGCCACGATGAGAATCTCGCGCTCCACCGCGCGCTCCACCGAGTTGATGTCGGCCGCGGTGATGGTGGCGCGATCGCGCAACAGCGGCTTCACCTCGGAGAGCGCCTCGCCCACCACGCGCGCCACGTGGCTGCGGTTCTGCTTTTCGGCGAGCTTGATCGCGCCGTCCAGCTGCTCCTCCTGGAGGAAGCGCGAGAACTCGGGTGCGAATTTCCGGGTCTGCCGCTCCGAACGTACGATCTGGACCAGCTTCTGGACGGCGTTCGCCCACGAGATGACCGACATGACGGCCAAGACGACGACGATGAACTTCGCGAACGGACCCATCGTCACGAACAGATCGTAAAGCGAGAGACTCATGTGCGCAGGCTCCTTTGGGCGCTACTGTTTGAGGCGGAAATCGATGGGTATCTGCACCAGCACCCGCACCGCGCGGCCGTGCACGCGCGCCGGGCGGAACAAACACTTGAGCACGTAGTTCTTCGCGGATTGATCGAACCCGGGGTTCGGGCTCTGCAGCACCTTCACGGAGGGCGGCTCGGCACGACCCAGTGTGTCGACGATGGCCTGCACCAGCACGCGCCCGGTAATCTGCGCCTGCTTGAGCAGCTCCGGGTACACGGGGACCGGCCCCGAGAGCACCGCGGGCTTTTCCTCGACGATCGCTTCCATGAACACTTCGTTGCCCGTGGGCACGATCCCCGTGGCGACGCCGCCCTCCACACCCGTTCCTGAATAGTCCTTCGGATCGAAGTGCTCCTGCAGGTTCACGGGAGGAATGTTGGTGGGGATCACATCGGGCGCGACGACGGTCTGGAATCCCTTCAGCGGCACATCGAGCTGGACGGGCTGCTGCTCGGGCGGCTTCTCCTGCTTCGGTTGGTCGACGAATACGAGCGCCGTGTCGACCTTGACGGAGTTGTCCGTCTGACCGGCGTTCAGGGTCGCGTACACGGCCGCCGCGATAACGACGGTGTGCGCTACCAAGGATACGGCGTTCAGGCCGAACGTCCGCTTGCGGTTCTTGGTGCGCTTGGACTCGATCAGATGGTCGAACACGAGTAGTCGCCCTCCGGCGTGATCGGTGTCTCCATATGAAATAGTAACCTCATCGCTTTGCCCGCTAGTGGAGCGGGCATTACAATACGATGACAGCCGGAGGCGCTTGAGGCGCCCCTGCATCAGCACCCAGCCCGGCGCCCGCCTCCCTACGGCCACCCCCGCAGCGTGAAATCGATCGGCAGATGGATCAGCACGCGCACGGCCCGGCCATGCACCCGCCCTGGTCGGAACAACGCTCGCCGCACGTAGGCGAGGGCCGCGGCGTCGAAGCCGCGGTTGGAGCTCTCGACGACCACTGCGGCTCCCTCCGCCCGGCCGAGCGTGTCGATCACAGCCTGGAGAACCACGCGACCCTGGAGGCCCGCGGCTCGAAGCAGGTCGGGGTACACGGGCGGCGGGCCGGCGAGCAACACGGGGGGCTCCTCGACGGACATCCAGTCCGCTGGAGCCTCGCCAGCGTCGCCCGCCGGTCCCGTCCCGGCCACGCCGCGCATCACCACGAAGGGCTCGATGCGCCCTCCCGCGTCGATGGGCGGAAGCCCGACGGGGAGCACGCGTGGCGCGTCGACGACGATCTCCGGGGGCCCCGGAATGTCGACCGCGACGTCGCCTCGTCGGTCACGCCCGAGCGGCTCGGGCCAGGCAATGATCACGGGCGAGTGCTCCGCGCTCACCGCGCGCGCGGGCTCGAGCGTGGCCAGTACGGCGGCCGCGACGATCGCGGCGTGGGCCACGACGGCGATCAGCCCGCTGGGCACCAACTCGCGGCGGGCGGTCGCTCGTGTGCCGGATTCGATCAGCAGGTCGAGCATGGAGATCCTCCCCATACGAGGTCTCCAACACACTGTCTCGTCCGGCTTACGGTGCGATGGACCCGGCGTGATAAAGTGATGACGAGCGGGTTAGGAGTCTGCGGCGGGCGGCTCCCACGGCAGGGTGACGATGAACGTGGTCCCGCGTCCCGGGCGGCTCACGACGTCGATCCGCCCGCCGTGCGCCTCGGCGATCCACTTGCAAATGGCGAGGCCCAGGCCCGCGCCCGGCCGTTCACCCGTGCGGGTGCGTGCCGAGTCCGCGCGCCAGAACCGGTCGAAGATGTGAGGCAGGTCGCCGGGCGCGATGCCGATGCCGGTGTCGGCGACGCTAAGGGTGAGTTTGCCGTTGACGGGCCCCAGCTGCAGGCGCACGCTCCCGCCCGCCGGCGTGTATTTCACGGCGTTGGTGAGGAGATTGAGGATCAGCTGCCGAATCCGGGTCGCGTCCACCGACACCACCAGCGGGTCGGCAGGCGTCGTCACTTCCATCTGCACGCCCGCCTCCTCGGCGAGCAGCTCACCCGTCTCACGCGCCTCCTCGACGATGCCGCGCAGGTCGACGGGCTCGCGGTGCAGCGGCGCGATCCCCTCGTCCGCGCGCGCCAGCGTGAGCAGCGCCTCGACGAGCTCGGTCATGCGCTTGATCTCCTGCAGCGTCTCCTCCAGCGTCGCGAGGGTGTCCTGGGGCAGGTTGGGCGTGGTGATGGCGCGCTCCACACCGGCGCGCAGCACAGTCAGCGGCGTCTTGAGCTCGTGACTGGCGTCGGCGGTAAAGCGTCTCAAGGTGGCGAAGCTCCGCTCCAACCGGGTCATCATCTGGTTCAGGGTTTCGGCGAGGCGGCCGAGCTCGTCCTTCACCAACGGCTCCGCCAGCCGGCGATGCAGGCTCCGGCCGTCCGTGATTTCGCGGACCTCGGTGATGATCTGGTCCACCGGGCCGAGCGCGCGTCGTGAGATCCAGGAGCCCATGAGCAGGGCCACGGCGACGCCAAAGGGCAGGACGAGCGCGAATGTGGCGAGGAGCTGATCGGGACCCAGCTCGGCCGAGCGCACGTTCGCCCCGGCGAGGATGGCGCCGAACTGCGGACCCGCATCGGTGAGAGAGCGGACCGCGTGGCGAATCGTGGGCCCGTCGGGCTCGATGCGGAAGCTCCCCGGGACCCGGCCGGACACGGGAGCGATCGCGATGCGGCGCAGCTGCTCCACCTGCTGAAACGTGAGCGCCCGGGCATCCGACGACGCGAACAGCAGACTGCCGTCGCGCGCGGTGACGATCAGGATGTCGGGGACCGCTTCGAGCAGCGCGGCGACGTCGGGGATGAGCACCGGCCGTCCGGCACTGTCCGGCCGCACCAGCACGCCGCGGGCCCGGTAGCTCTCCGCCAGGATGCCCGCCGTGAGCGACGCCTCCGAGCGCATCCGCTGGTCGAGGTCCTGGTAGGAGGCGCTGCGCCGGTCCAGATAGAGGACCGCGGCGAACGCGGCGAGCGTGAGCGCGAGGGCCGCCGAGTACCAGGCGGTGAGCCGACCGCGGATCGTCTGCATGTCAGGCCTTCACGACGTAGCCCACGCCACGCACGGTGTGAATCAGCTTCGGCTCGCGCGCGTGGTCGATCTTCTTGCGGAGCCGCGTGATCACGACATCCACGATGTTGGTGCCGGGATCGAAGTGATAGTCCCAGGCGTACTCGGTGATGAGCGTCCGCGACATGACGCGTCCATGGTGGCGCATCAGATACTCGAGGACCGCGTATTCCTTGGGCGTGAGCTCGATGAGCCGGCCGCCGCGCCGCACCTCGCGACTCCCGGTGTCGAGCGTCAGGTCCGCAACCCGCAGCACCGGCGGCGCGATCGCCTTGGGGCGCCGGCCCAGCGCCTCCACGCGGGCGAGCAGCTCTTCCAGGGAGAAGGGCTTCGTCACGTAGTCGTCGGCGCCCATCTTGAGCGCCTGCACCTTGAAGTCCACGGCGTCCTGCGCGGTGAGCACCAGCACCGGGATCCCCTCGCCCCGATCACGCAGCGTGCGCAGCACCTCGAGCCCCGACAGCGCGGGCAACCGGAGATCGAGCACCAGCATGTCGTAGTGGCCGCCCGCCGAGAGGCGGAGCCCTTCGGCACCGTCGCCCACCAGATCCGCGTTGAACCCGGCCTCGGTCAGGCCGCGCTTGACGTATTGTCCGACGGTCTTGTCGTCTTCGACGACCAGAATCTTCAGCCGATGGGGAGATATACCCTGAAGTTCGAACCGACGCCTACCTGCGATTCGACGTCGATCCGCCCCCGGTGTTCGGCGATGATGCCGTAGCAGATGGACAGACCCAGGCCGGTGCCGCGTCCCTGGGGTTTGGTGGTGAAGAACGGCTCGAAGATCTTGGGCAGGTCCTCCCGCTTGATCCCGGTGCCGGTGTCGATGAATTCGAGCAGGATCTCGTCCACCCGGTCCGGGTTGATGCGGCTCCGGACGGTGAGCGTGCCGCGCGAGTCCATCGCGTCCAGGGCGTTGAGCATGAGCGCCATGAAGCTCTGGATCAACCGCTCGTGGTCGGCGAGCACCGCCGGCAGGCCCGTCGCCAGCTCCCGCACCACCGTCAACCGTTTGAACCGCGCGTGGTGCTTGAGCAGGAACAGCGTGCGCTCCACGACGCCGTTCACGTCCGTGGGCTTCTTGTCACCGCTCTTGGGGCGCGAAAAGTCCAACAGGCTCTCCACGATGCGACGGCAGCGCTGGACTTCGGTGTCGATGATCTTCAGGTACTCGTCGTAGCCGTGGCGGTCCGGCGGCGCCAGGTCCGCGGTCCGGAGCGCCAGCGCCTCGCAGCAGGCGAGGATCGTCGCCAGGGGGTTGTTGATCTCGTGCATCACACCGGCCGCGAGTTGGCCGACCGCAGCGAGCTTCTCCGTCTCCGTGAGCCGCTGCTGGGCCTGGCGCCACTCGGTGATGTCCTCCCCTATGGTGATGACGTGCGAGATGGCGCCGCCATCCTGATGCATCGGAATCTTTGTGATGCGGTAATGGCGCGCCTCGCCCGTCGCCTGCGATTCCATTTCGACCTGCTGCAGCTCGCCCGTGGCGAACACGCGGTCGAACTCCTGCTTCAGGAGGTCGCGCGGCTGGCGGTCGAGCACGTCGAAGATCTCGCGCCCGACGGCGTCCTCGCGCGACACGCCCTGCGTTCCCGTCTCACGCTTGCGGTTCCAGGCCCGGATCCGGTAGCTGCGGTCGATCACGTACAGCCCGACCGGGAGGGAGTCGATGATCTGGGCGGCGAAGCTGCGCTGCGCCTCCATTTCGTGGGTGCGCAGCGCCACCTCGGAGGCGAGGTCCTGCGACAGCTCCGTCGCGGCGAGCATGGGGGCGAGAATGCGGGCCACCACGACGACCACGTCGTGCGCGATCCCTTCGTAGCGCCCAGTGGGGATGACGACCTCGAGCGCTCCGAGAGGCTCGTCGTCGTGGATCAGGGGCAGCCGCACGACCGAGCCGCCCGGAACACCCTCGCGCTGCGGCCCGTGTCGCACCCACTCGGCGACCGGCGGCGCGTAGCCTGCCACGTCCACATCGTCCCCGGACGTGGTGACCGATGCGAAGCGCGAGCCGTCGGGTGTGCGGAGCCAGAGGCGGCAGCGGCGCAGGTTGAGACCGCGCCGCAGCGCACTCACCACGCCGTGCAGGGCCTCCCCGGAAGCGAGGCCCGCCTGCAGCACCGACGCTACTTCCGCGATGACCCGGATACCGGGATGCTCGGTATCGAGGGAGGGGACTGCCATCGGCGCTAAACTAGCGCCGTTCCAACGCTGGTGCCAGGATTCGGAGCCCGGGTCCGTTCCAAGTCTTTCGTTGGAACGGCACTAGGGATGCCGCTCCCGCCGCGCCAGCGGCACGTCGAAGCGCACACCCAAGAATGCCCGGACCAGGGTGGCGGTGCCGAAGAATGCCGTGGGTCCGAACACGACTCCGAAATTGCCGACCCGCAGGCCCGGAAGGACGGAGACCGCACCCCACGGAGACCCGATCTTGAGCGGCGAGTGCGCGCCGGCGTAGCCCGTCGTCTCGACCGTGACGTCGAGTCCCACGCGGCTCGGCGCCGTGTCCGAACCGAACTCGGCGATGGTCAGGGCGCGGGTCCGGGCGGCGAGGGTGGCGCCGAAGACGAACCCCTGCGAGCCGCCGATGATCGCGCCCTGATCGATGAATTCACCGAGCCGCGCACCGAGCGACAACGCCGCAATCGGTCCGGAGCGCAGCCCGCGTCCGTAGCCGACATCGAAGCCTTGGATTTGCCACCCGCCGCCGACCGTGTAGGCGAGGCCGAGCGTCAACAGCCCGCCGCGCGTCTCCTGCGCGGCGAGCGGCGTGGACAAACCGGCGAGGGCCGCCAACATTGTGACCATGGACCGACGCACGTTCGTTCTCCTCACCGGCACGGTTTCGAGCGGCCTGATCCGCGCGCCGCAGGCACGGCGCGCGGCCGCAATCGGGAGGCTGCGGTTCGAACTGGACGACCGCCGCCGCTGGTCACTGTGGTACTACGGGGACGGTGCTCCCGTTCCGCTGATCCGCGACGCGGAAGTGGTGACCTGGCTCGCCGACCGCCCCCTCGGCCTCGCCGACTTGGAAGATAGCACTGTCGGCAGCCGTCGCCCCCCCGGCGGCGACGCCGTCGTGGTGCGCGGCCGCGCCGCCGGCGTGTGGGTGGAGGCGGAGTTTCTCACGGCGGGCGCGGCCGAGGCCCCGCAGGCCGTCGTCACGGTGACGGTGTTTCCCGATCGCTACCTCCCCAGCGTGAAAGGCATACGCTTCTTCCAGCTCCCGGAGACCGGCGTGCTGGGCGGGCCGGGCCCGCTGGTCGCCCTCGTGAACGGCTATCACTCCCTCGACCCATGCCGCGTGGTGGCCGTGGGCGCACCAGAGGCGGCGGCCCTGGCGAGCCACGGCGCCCTCGGGCTCACCCGGGCGGGCCGGGGACTCGCGATCGCCTTCGATACGGGGGAGCCCGGCGAGGCCCGCGTCCAGCTGGGACCCGCTGGGCTCGAGGCGGCGAGCGAGTGGCTCCCGGTGCGACCGCTCCGACCCGAAGGCGACGCCTCGCGCATGCGGTTGGCGTTCGATCCGCAGGGCGACGGGCTCACCGCCCTGCGGGCCGTGTTCGTCCCCTCTTCGCCGATCGATCAGGAGCGGCTGGCACAAGCGGTGGCCCCCGCGGGGTGGTGCTCGCGCCAAGAGCTGGCGGGCGGCGTGAGTGAAGCGGACGTGGTGGCGAACACGGAATTTTGCGCCGCGAGCTTCGACCGCAGGTTTTTCCGCTACATCGAGCTCGACGACGGATATCAGCGGGCGGCCGGCGCCTGGGACACCAACGACAAGTTCCCGCACGGCCACGCCTGGCTGACCGATCAGATCCACGCGAAGGGGTTCAAGGCCGGGCTGTGGCTGGCGCCGTTCGCCGTCGCGGAGCGGGCGGGCGTTCCCGCCGAGCATCCCGACTGGCTGCTGCGCGACGCCGGCGGCCCCGTGGTGTGCGACACGCGCGAGTCGTGGGGCGGCCCGATCTACGCACTCGACGGCGCTCATCCCAAGGTCCAGCAGTGGCTGTTCGACCTGGCCCGCCGGGTCGTGCGCGACTGGGGCTACGATTATCTCAGAATCGACGCGCTCCGCTGGGCCACGCTGGGGACGAGCCACTACGGCGGCCTGACGCACGCGGAAGCGTACCGCGGCGGGCTGGGCGCGATTCGCGATGGACTCGGCACCGAGGCGTTCGTGGTGGGGAGCGCCGCCCCGCTGCAGCACGCCGTCGGACTCGTGAACGGGATGCGGATCGCTCCGGACGTCGCCGCCAGCTGGGGCGGGCTCCAGCCCGCGGCGCGCGCGGCGGGGCTGCGCAGCTTCTACCAGCGCTCGGCCTGGCTCAACGATCCCGACTGCCTCGTGGTACGGCCGCCCCTCACACCGACCGAAGCGCGGGCGTGGGCATCGCTCGTCGCGGTGACAGGGGGACTCACTCTCTTCTCGGACAACCTCCCGAAGCTCCCGCCCGAGCGACTCGCCCTGCTGCAACGCACCCTCCCGGTCGCGCCCGTGGGGGCCCGCCCCATCGACGCCGCCGTGGCGGAGCGCGACGTCGCGCCGGCGATCGTCGCCGGCGACGACGTGGTCCCGCTCAAGGCGCCTTGGCGCTTCCGAACCGGGGACGACGCGGCGTACCGCACCCGTGAATTCGACGAAGCGGCGTGGGAAACGATCCCGGTACCCCAACGCTGGAACGAGGCGGGGCATCGGGACTACAGCGGGTTTGGCTGGTACCGGACGCGGTTCTCGCTGCCACCACTCGTCCCCGCGCGGCCGGTGTACGTCGAGCTCGGCAAGATCGCGGACGCCGACGAGGCGTTCTTGAACGGCGTGAAAGTGGGCCAGACCGGAGACTTGCCACCCGGCGACCGCGGCGCGTCGCAGGCGTACCGCCGCTATCGCGTCGCCTCCGAGACCCTGAACTGGGGCGGGGACAACGTGCTCGCCGTGCGTGTGTTCGGCGGCACGGCAGGCAGTGGTGGCCTCTGGAGCGTGCACCGGGATACGCCGCCGCGCGCCTGGGTGGTCGAGGGCGCACCGCGCTGGTGGACCGTGGTACTCGTGAATTGGGACGACGAGCCACTCCCCACGGCGCTTTCCCTCGGCGCGCTCGGCATGGCGGGCGCCCGGTTCACCGCCTATGACGTGTGGCGCGACGTACCCGTCGCCGATCTCAAAGACGCGGTCACGGTCACGCTCGAGCCGCGCAGCACGCTCACGCTCGGGGTGCGGCCTGCCGCGGCGCGCCCGCTGGTGATCGGGACGACGCGACACGTGGTGCAGGGTGCGGTCGACATCACGGAGGAGACCTGGGATGCCACGGCGCGCACGCTCGCCGCGAAGTCGGTAAACCTCGACGCTCGTGCCTATGCCGTCACCGTCGCCGTCCCGAAAGGGATGCGGCCCGGCGCGTGCAAGGCGGACGTGCCTTGCACCGTGCGCCGGCTCGAGTCCGGACACGCGGTGATCGAGTGGCCTGCCGGGGGGGACGGGCGAGACATCAAGTGGGAATTGAGCTTCCGATCAACCCCAACAACGCGGAAAGGCAAAGACTAGACGCGCAGACGCGCCCTGTTGGCCTTCGGACTCGTCAACTCGATTCCGCGAATAAAATGCCTCTGGGCCACCAGGTACAGGATCAATAGCGGGATCACCGCCGCCGTCGCCGCCGCCATCTGATACGGCCAGTTCAAGTCGTACGCGCCGTGCAGGCGCGCGATCCCCACCTCCAACACCTGCATGTTCGGGGACGACGTGGCGACGAGCGGCCAGAAGAAGCTCTTCCATTGGTCGGCGAGGGCCAGCACGCCCAGCGTCGCGACCGCCGGCCCCGACTGCGGCAGGACCACGCGCCGGAAGACCGTCCATTCCCCCGCCCCTTCCAGCCGGGCGGCGTCTTCGAGATCCCGTGGAATGGCGAGAAAGAACTGCCGTAAGAGGAAGATCCCGCTGACGGACACGAGCTCCGTCGAGATCAATCCCTGGTAACTGTCCAGCCAGCCGAGCGCGCTGATGAGCAGGAACCGAGGGACGAGGAGCAGGACGACCGGAAGCATGAGCGCCAAGAGATAGCAGGCGAACACGCGGTCGCGTCCGGGAAATCGCAGCCGCGCGAAGGCGTAGGCGGCGGTGGTGCTGGTGAGCACCTGCCCCAAAGCCACGGCGACCGAGAAGATCGCGCTGTTGAGGAAGAACCGGCCGAACGGCGCGGCTGCGAGCGCGGCCGCGAAGCTCTCCGGATGCGCGCGGCGCAGAGTGTCCCCCTCTCCCAGCAGGGCGGTGGCGACCATATAGAGGAATGGTGCAAGCATGAGGAGCGCCATCGGCAGCCCGAGTCCGTAGGCAAGCCAACCCCGTCGCCGCACTCGTCGCGGTTTCGGTCTACGCATGTTCCACCCGCCGGTCGAGCAGCCTCAACTGTGTCCGTGTGGCCGCGAGCAGCAGCACGAACAGCAGGAGCGAGAGTACGCTGGCATCGCCGAACTGGAGCTGTTCCCAGGCGGTCCGGTAGATCCGATACACGATCACGTCCGTGGTGCCGACCGGGCCTCCCCCCGTGAGGACCGCGACCAGAGCGAACACCTGGCACGCCCCGAGAATCCCGGTGACCAGCACGAACAGGATCACCGGGCGGAGCAGCGGGAGTGTCACGCGCCGGAACCGCTGCCACGCGTTGGCGCCGTCCACGCGCGCGGCATCGACGTACGCCCGAGGGATGCTCTCGAGCCCGGCGTGGAACACAGCCATCTGATACCCGAGCTGCGTCCAGATCGAGACGATCATCACCGCGATGAGCGCGACTCCGGGATCGCCGAGCCAATCCACCCGTCCCAGTCCGGCGCGCGTGAGCAGCTGCCCAAACAGGTGATTGATGATGCCGACATCCGGCTGATACATCCACCGCCACACGAGGGCGACCGCCACCACCGACGAGACGGCGGGCAGTAAGAACAGCGTCCGCACGAGCCTCGCGCCCCGCGATCCCCCGCGGAGGAGCAGGGCGAAGGCGAGCGCCAACCCCATGGAGACCGGGACGTAGCCGGCGTAGAGCAGCGTGCGCCCGAGCGCCGCCCAAACCAGCGGGCTTCCGAGCGCTCGGGCGTAACCCGCCAGCCCGATGAGCGGCCGGGCCGGCTCGACGGGGCTGAATCGGTGCACGGACAGATACAAGGCGAACAGCAGCGGCGCGACGGTGAACGCGAGGAGGTGCAGCGCCGACGGCGCCAGGAAGCCCCACGCCGCCAAGGTCTCGTCCCGCTGCCGCGGCGATGTGGCGAGGCTCCAGCCGGCCAGCAGCGCTCCGAGCGGACCGAGCCCGGCCACGCCGAGCAGGACCGCGAGCCAGGGCGGCGTGCCGGCTTCCAGGGGGCGGGCCCTCAGCTCGACCCAGCGTCCGGGCGCGAGCCGCACGGCGACCACGGCGCGCACGACGCCGGCGACATCGCGTCGCACGACACCCGAGCCGAGTGAGTCCCCCGGTACCACCTCGGCGCCGCGAGCGATGGGCCCGAGACTGGCGGGCGCGACGCGGGTCTCGGGGACCCGGGCCACCGCCTCCTGCATGAGCAGCCGTGCATCGGAGAGCCAGTGATCCGTGGCCTCGCGGCCGGCCAGCCGTACGTCGGCAAACATCGCCACGCCGAACAGGCCGGCGGCCGCGCCGTAACGCCCCAGCGCCTGGCGCCACGGCTCGCCCGTCCCGCCCATCGCGCGCACCGCCTGCACGCCGGCCACCACGAACAGCAACAGCGCCGCGAAAGACCACGGCGACATGGGCCAGCCTCCCCCTTGCGGGCGGGCCGCGACCGCGCCCACGACATCCCACCCGTCACGATCGAGCAGCGGCGCGAGCATCGCCTCCCCCGTCCAGCGCACGGCGACCTCACGACGCAGCCGCTCGAGCGCCGCCGGCGGAAGCGGCGACGCCGTGGCGTGGACCAGGGGCGCGGTGCGGTCGTAGATCTCGAAGGCCGCCGCGAGTCCCGGAAGCCCGGCGAGCGCCCGCGCCCGGATCAAGAGCTGCGGCAGGTCGTACCCGCCGCCGCTGCGGGCCATCGGTGTGACGATCGCCAGGTACCCGGCGGCGGCGGCGGCGGCGCGGGCCGCGAGCCCCCGCTCCCATCGAGCGCGCGCCCAGCGTGCGGTGGCGAGCGGGAGCAAGGCGGCCGCTGCAAGGGTGACGAGTGCCGCCCACCGGGCGCGTGCGCGCAGTGTCATCGCGTGGCGCCCAGAAGCCGGTCCAGCTCGCGCGCCGTGGCGCTCGCCACGCGCGCCGGGTCGTCGTGGGTGATCACGATGCGGTCCATGAGATCGGTGAGCCGCTCGGCGACGTCTCGCCACAGCCCGACGCGCGCGCTCCAGGACGGCCGGCCGTGCGCGGCCGCGCGCAGGAACGCCGCGTCCCATCCGAGTGCGTCCGCCGCCGCCACGGCCCTGGCCGCTGCTGCGACCGCCGGCAACTCCAGCCCGGCCTCTCCCCACGCCACCGCGGCGGCGGAATCAGTGAGGTCCGCCGCCAGTTCCAACGCGGCCTTGCGCCGCAGGGTCATTGCAGGTACGGCGTAGCCCGACACGTAGAGCACGGTGGCAGACGGGACGCCCTCGCGGTGCGGGATCGCGACGAATCCGACGTGCAGGCGCCCGGCGGCCACGCTCGCACGCAGCCCGGGAATCGCCCAGTGACCCGTCGTCATGAGGGCGAGCCGGCCGCTCGCGAACAGGCGAGCGATGGCCCCCGGCGCGTCACGGGCATCGTGGATCCGCGGCGCTAGCCCCTCGCTCGTGAGCCAACCGGCATACCAGCGCAGCGCCTCGACCGTGGCCCGCGAGTCGAGACACCCCGATGCACGCCGGCCATCGGCGCACAACACGTCGCCGCCGCCCGCCCAGATCCACGGCAGCCACAGGGCGAGGCGTCCGTCGAAGGCGTTCCCCCACTGATCGATCGACCCGTCGCCGTCCGTGTCCCGCGTGAGCTGTTTCGCGACGCGAAGGAAGTCGTCCCACGTCCAGTCGTCCGTCGGATAGGGAATCGCGGCGCGATCCAGCAGATCCTTGTTGTAGGCGACCACTACGGGCGTATAGCCCCGCGGGAGCCCGTACAGCCCGGCGCCGCGGCGGAACACGGCCAGGAGCGTCTGGTCGTAACGCGCCGGGTCGACACCGATCCGCGCGAGATAAGGACCGAGGTCGAGGGCCACACCGCGGTCCACGACCCGCGGCACGTCTTCGGCGTCGAGTAGGAACACGTCGGGAGGGTCATCGCCGGCCAACGAGGTGAGCAGCGCGCGGCGGTACTCGTCCCGCGCCGCGCTCGAGTGTCGCACGAGCTCGAGGCCGGGATGGCGGGCGAGATAGGGTGTCAGCAGCCGCTCCTGAAGCTCAACCTCGGCCGCGCCGGCGCCCGAGTCGACGCGATCGGCGAGCGCGAGTGCGCCCCGTCCTCCCTCTTCCCGGCCGCCCCCACACGCCCAGCACGCGAGGCACAGCACGACGACGCGCCTCACGCGAGTCGCGCTCCCGCCGCGTCGAACAGATAGAGGTGCTGCCGGTCGAGCGTGACCCCGACGCGGTCGCCGGGTCGGAAGCCGGGGAAGCCCCCGACCCGCGCGACGACGCGCTGGCCGCCCGCGTCGACGTGTATGAGCGTGTCGGCACCCAGCGGCTCGACCACGCGCACCTCCGCCGTCGCCGTCCCCTGGTCGGGCGCGCACAGGCGCACGTGCTCGGGACGCACGCCCAGGTGGAGCTCACCCTCGTAGTGCTCCAGCGGGACGGCAATCGACCAGGTGCCGCAGTCGACCACTCCCCCGCCCCGCCCCGTTCCCCGCCCCCGGCCCTTCAGCACGTTCATCCCGGGGTTGCCGATGAAGCGGGCGACGAACACGTCGGCGGGCTGGCCATACACCTCGGCGGGCGTGCCCAGCTGCCGCAGCCGCCCGGCATCGAGCACCGCGATGCGCTGCCCCATCATCATCGCCTCGACTTGGTCGTGTGTGACGTATACGACGGTGACGCCGAGCGCGCGGTGCAGCTGCAGCAGCTCCGTGCGCAGCTCGCTGCGCAACGTTGGATCGAGGCTGGAGAGCGGCTCGTCGTAGAGAAAGACACGGGGCTCGCGCACGATCGCCCGACCCAGCGCGACGCGCTGTCGCTCTCCCCCCGAGAGCTCCGCCGGCCGGCGCTCGAGCGCTGCGGTGAGCCCGAGCCGCTGGGCGGTCTGCTCGACCCGCCGCGCGATCTCCGCCGCCGGGACCCCGCGCACCTCGAGGCCGAAGGCGATGTTGCCCCGCACCGAGAGGTGGGGGTAGAGGGCGTGGCTCTGAAACACCATCGCCACGTCGCGCTCACCGGGAGAGAGATGCGCGACGTCGTGGTCTCCGATGAGGATCTCGCCTGCGCTCGGCTCCTCGAGCCCGGCGATGCAGCGGAGCACGGTCGTCTTGCCGCAGGCTGACGGCCCGAGCAATACGAAGAACTCGCCGTCGCACACGTCGAGGGACAGGTCCGCGACCGCCTGCGTGCCGACAGCATCGTAGGACTTGGTGAGATGGCGGAGCGTGACGGACGCCATGCTGGTGCGACCCTAGCGCCGGCTCGGCCCGCCGCTCACAGCGACTCGATCTGACGCAGCAGCTCGGCGTCGTCGCGCCTGGCACTGAGCTCCGCTTCGACGTGCCGCCAGCGGGAGCGTGAAGTCGGGGGCGGCGGCGCCGACGCAGGGGCCGGCCCCGGAGGCGGTCACGGTCACAGCGCGTGCTCCTTGGCTCCTGGTCGGGGACGCGGAACGGATCGCGACCCTGCGGGGTTACCACCGTACACAATGTCATCGCGCAAGACTCGGCGGGCAACCCGCGCGCGTGCCGGTTTGAAATGGGCGCCCGCGCGGTGCATCTTTGGCGCGGCCCGCCACCCCGCAGCGAAAGGAGTGGCCGACCTATGGCACAGAGCGTAAAGGATCGGACGACCGGTCAGACCGCCAAGGAGCGGACCATGGCGCATTCCCTGCCGCCACTGCCGTACGAGTTCGGGGCGCTCGAACCCCACATCGACGCCCAGACGATGCAGATCCACCACGGCAAGCATCACCAGGCGTACGTCAACAATCTCAATGCCGCGCTCGACAAACACCCGGAGCTGCACAAGAAGACGCTCGAAGACCTGCTCCGCGGCATCAACGGCATCCAGGAAGACATCCGCATGGCGGTCCGCAACAACGGCGGGGGCCATCACAACCACTCGCTCTTCTGGACGATCATGGCGCCGGCCGGCAAGGGCGGCGGCGGCGAGCCGAGCGGCGCCCTGGCCGACGCGATCAAGAAGACCTTCGGCGATTTCGCCAAGTTCAAAGAGCAGCTGGCGAGCGCCGCGACGAGCCGGTTCGGCAGCGGCTGGGCCTGGCTCGCCCTCGCGGGCGGCAAGCTCGAGCTGTTCAGCACGGCGAACCAGGACAGCCCGCTGATGGACGGCAAGATTCCGGTGCTCGGGCTCGACGTGTGGGAGCACGCGTATTACCTCAAGTACCAGAACCGGCGGCCGGACTACGTGGCGGCGTGGTGGAACGTGGTGAACTGGGCCGAAGTGGGAAAGAGGTACGAAGCAGCGAGGAAGTAGGACGGGCAACTGCTAGACGCACAGACGCAAAGTGGTGAACAGGGCGAGGGGCCAGGAAGACGTTCCTGGCCCCTCGTCGTCACTCGTCGAGCGCTTCCGTGAACACCTCAGCCGTCCCATCCTCGGCGTAACGCACCGTGACTCGCCAGGGGCGGCAGCAGACCTGGCAATCCTCCACGTACTCCTGCACCGACCCGCCCCCGGGGTCGAGGCCGAGCTCGTTGGCCTCGCCGCAGTGGGGGCACACGACCACCACCTCGCTTTCGGCCGTGCCATCGCCGGGCGGGAAGTCTTCGTCGTCGAGCGGATCGACGTCCGGCGGCTCCGGGAGAAGCATCACCGCGCGCCGTACACCGACGTCGTGCCGTTCTTGTCGAACGTCATGATGTAATACCGCGCGGGTGTGTCCGACTCCATCCCCGGCGACCCGGCCGGCATACCGGGGACGGCGACCCCTGCGATCTCAGGCCGCTCCTTCAGGAGGCGCTGGATCACGTCGGCGGGAACGTGCCCTTCGACGACGTAGCCGTCCACCACGGCCGTGTGGCACGCGGTCAGTTTGCGGGGCACACCGTAGTGCTCCATCACCCCGGCGAGGGTGGACGTGTCGTGCACCGTCACGCGGAATCCCGCCGTCTGCAGGTGCTCCACCCACTTTTTGCAGCAGCCGCAGCTGGGGCTCTTATATACGGTGACTTCTGGTCCAGGCGCCGGCGCCGCGATGGCGAAACCGCCGACGACGGCGACGGTCGCGACGAGCATCGGAGCGCCCCACTGGCGTCGAGCGATCATGCGACTCCCTCCGTGGCGCGGGACAGCGTGTCCAACATGGCCTCGTGCAGCGCGCCGTTCGAGCTCACGAGGCTGCCGGCATGGATCGAGCGCTCGCCGCCCAGGCTGGTGGCACGGCCGCCCGCCTCCTCCACGATCACTTGCAGCGCCGCGATGTCCCACGGGTGCATCACGGGATCGATCGCGACCTCTCCAGCGCCTTCCGCCACCAGTATGTGCTGATAGAAGTCTCCGAACCCCCGTGTGTGGCCCACGCGGCCGACGAGCTGCGCGAAACCGGGCGGCGGGCCACCCTCCCTGAGGCCGAGATTGCCGTGGAACAACAGGGCCGAGTCGAACGAGCGCGTGCCCGATACCCGCAGGCGGCGCGCGTCGCGAAAGGCGCCCGTGCCGCGCGCGGCGCGCCAGCGCGCGCGCAACGCGGGAGCGCTGGCGACTCCCGCCACGACCTCCCCGTCCGTTTCGATCGCCAGGAGGGTCGCGAACACGGGAATCCCCCGCACGAAGTTACGCGTGCCGTCGATGGGATCGATGATCAACCGGGTGCCGCCTGCGCCTGCCACCTCGCCCTGCTCCTCGCCCAGCAGTCCCAGCGCCGGCTGCCGCTGCCGCACCAACGCCCGCGCCATCGTCTCGATCGCCTGGTCGGCTTCCGTAACCGGACTCGAGTCGGGCTTCTCGTCGACCCGCAGTCGCTTGGCGCCGAAGAACGTGAGCGCGATCTCGTCGGCGCGATCGGCGATGTCGCCGAGCAGGGGGAGCCAATCGACGGGCGGCACCGGGTCAGGGGCGATGGACCTTCGCCGCCTCGAAGAGCGGGAGGAACTGCCCGTACCCCTCCGCCTCGAGTCGCTCGAGCGGAATGAACCGCAACGCGGCGGAGTTCATGCAGTAGCGCAACCCGGTGGGGGGCGGGCCGTCGTCGAACAAGTGCCCGAGGTGCGAGTCGGCGCGCGTCGAGCGGACTTCGGTGCGCACCATGAACAGGGAGCGATCCGTCTTCTCGCGGATGTTGCCGGGCTCGAGCGGCTTCGTGAAGCTGGGCCAGCCGGTCCCGGAATCGTACTTGTCGAGCGAGCTGAACAGCGGCTCGCCCGACACCACGTCCACGTAGATCCCGGGCTGGTGGTTGTCCCAGTATTCGTTGCTGAACGCCCGCTCGGTGGCGTCGCGCTGTGTCACTTCGTACTGCAGCGGCGTGAGCGTGCGTCGCAGGTCCTGGTCGCTCGCCTTCTTGAAGTCCATGGGATTCCATCCTTTTGGTCGCACCGGGGGGGCGGCCGTTTGCGCGTGTGCGGCGGCGGCACTCAGCAGGATCAGTGCCAGCCACCCGCGCGCGGCGCCACTCGTCCTCGGCAGCATGGTCGTCACCCCCTGAACGTGGAGCGGATGGGATTCGAACCCACGACCCCCTGGTTGCAAACCAGGTGCTCTCCCAGCTGAGCTACCGCCCCGCGACTTACAAACTAGCCGGGGATTGAGCAGAAAGTGAGCAGGTGCCTAGACAGACGCCTAGACGTCGAGACGGCTAGCGGTCTGGAGGATCGAGTGTATAGGTCTGCCTACGTACTGAGACCTCACGCCCGCTGGACGTCTAGCCGTCGAGCCGTCTGCCTAGCCGTCTGGCCGCTCCGTTACTACCCTACGCCATGCACCGAGCGCACGCAGTGCTGGTCTGCGGCTGGCTGGCGGCATGTCACTCGGGTCCTTCCCCCCTCCGGCTCGGCACAACCTACACCGTCCAACAATCCGGCGTCCTCGCCGTGCTCGAGTCGCTCTGGACAGGCCCTCGATTCGCGACTGTCGTCGCGCCCTCGGGACAGATCCTGCGTGCCGCGGCAAGCGGCGATCTCGACGTGGTGATCACGCACGCGCCGGCGCTGGAGCGGCGCTTGCTGGTCGGGCCCGGCCATGCCCTGCTCCGCTGCCCGTTCGTCGCGAGCCGGTTTGCCATCGTCGGGCCGGCGGCGGATCCCGCGCGCGTGGCCGCAGCCGCTTCGGCCGCCGCGGCATTCCGCCGCATCGCCGCCGTGGGCGGTCCGTTCGTGTCACGCGGCGATTCGTCCGGAACGCACGTGAAGGAGCTGGCCTTGTGGCAGGCGGCGGGGGTGATACCCGGGTCACACTGGCGTATCGAGTCGGGGGCCGACCAGGCGGCCACCCTCCACCTCGCCGACGAGCGCGACGCGTACGCCCTCGCCGATCTGCCCACGTATGCGAGGCTCCGGGGCTTGAGTCTGCGGATCCTGTTCGTGGCGGACACCGCGCTCACCAATCCGTACACGTTGTACGTGGTGCGCCATCCCGGCGCCCCGGCGGACGCGGGCGGGTTCGCGCGGTGGGCGACGCAGACAGGCCGGGCTGCGATCGTTGGATTGCGTCTCCCCGACAGCACGCCGGCGTTCGTTGTGGTGACAGGGGCGTGCATGACCCCGCCGGCTGCCGCGGCGCCGTGACGCTCGCCGCTGGGCGCTACGGCGCGATCGTGACGGCCCGGCTTCCAGGCGCCACGTCGGCGAACGATGCGTCCGCGACGTCCAGAATCGTGGCCGTGTAGCCGCTCGCCCGGCTCTTGGCGGGCACCGAGAGCCGCAGCAGTGCCCCATTCGACAGATTCCCCGTGATGATGGCACGCCACTGGGTGGCGGACAACCGTTGCGTGAACAGTCGATAGGCCGACGCAGCGGGCGCCAGCACGCTGTCGATCCGCGCGCTCGTGTCGGCTCCGACGATCTGCACCAGGATCGCCCGATCCGTCGATCCCGCGTTGGCGAGCTGTGCGGAGAGGGTCACCGAAGCGGGGGCGGCGGGTTCACTGCATCCGCTCATCGCGATCGCTCCCGCCGCGCCGAGAGCCGTCAGATATCTGTTCATGGCCGTGCCCTCCCGGCCGCGACCGGCACGCCTGCCGGCGCCACGTTCCCCGTGCGCCCGAGCCAGCGCAGGAAGTCGCCGATGTCGAACGTGTTGTTGTGATTGCCTTGCAGATCGAGGTAGCGTGTCTCGTCGCCATTCGCGAGCGCCGGGCCCTGGAACTCGAGATTCACCACCTCTTGCAGCGTGAGGGACGGCTCCACGACGTGGAGGGTCATCCCCCGCCCCGCGGTCTGCGTCTGGTCGGTCACGCTGACCTGGAACGTGTAGGTGCCCGTGTCGGTCGGCCACCCGCTCAACACGCCGCCCTGCGACAACCCCACCCCCGGAGGCGGCGTCCCCGACACAACGCTCCACCGATAGTTGCCGCCACCACACTCCGCGCTCAGAACCGTGTTATAGGAGTATCCCCACTGGCCACCGGGGAGCTGCGGCGCCGTGGTCACGGCCAGGGCCTGGGCACCCGTGTTCAACACGAAGCGCACCGCTCCATTGGGCACGACCTGGCTGATCGTGTCCAGGCTGAAGCCCGGGCAGCCGGCCGCGTTGAGGGCATCGCTCGGCAGCGTGGCGATCGACAGCGTCGCGTTTCCGGTGGTACCGGGATAGAGGTCGCCCGCGTCGCCGCGATCCGAGCAGCCGACGACGGGGGCCCCCGGATAGCAGCGACGCGCGGGGTCCGCGTCGAGGTTGCCGAATCCATCCGCCTGGATGGGCTCGAGGCCGTGAATCGGGCCCACGTTCACATGATTGAAGTCGCGGTTAGGGCCCGGTGTGGTGACCCCATCGACGAGTTGCGCCGAGTCCAGGTGCCAAACGATCAGGCCGCCGCCGCACGACGCGGGTGGATTCGCGGAGGCATACCAGGCCTGGCAGTGGTAGCGAATCATCGCGCTGTCCGACAACACACGCTGACGGTTTTCCAGCAGGAAGTACTCGCCGCGCGGGTTCGATCCGGTGACGGGGACGAACAACGCGGTGTCCACGTTTGGTTGCGCCGGGCCGAACGTGTACGCCCCCGCGGTGCCGAGCGGTGCGACGACCACCCAGCCCAGCTCGTTGAGCGACCACACGTCCATGCGCGAGGGACTGAACGGGGACGTGTAGTTCCCGCTTCCCATCAGGCTGTATTCGCCCACGCCCTCGCTCGACTCGTCGGTGTCGTACAGATCGGGGAGCCCGAATCCGTGTCCGGTCTCGTGGGCCACCGTGCCGATCGGCATGATCTTGGTGGTGTCGCACCCGCTCGCGCCGCCCACGCCGCTCTCCAGGATGTAGTCGGCCACCTGCACGTTCACCGTCTGGCCGTTCACCACGGTGGTCGAATGCGTGCGATACGGCCCCAGGGAGAAGCGGTGTGCCCACAGGTGATTGTTGCCGCGCGGCCCACACGCTCCGTCGAGCGCCGGCTGCATGAACGCCACCAGATCCACGAAGCCGTCGCCATCGCTGTCGTATTGCGTCCACTCGATCTGGCTGTCGACCTTGCGCAGCGCCTCGGTGAGCGCGCTCTGCATGCGTGCGATCGCATTGGGTGAGAAGAGGCCGTTGCAGTCCGTCGAGCCCGTATACGGGTTTCCGGTGCAGGTGCCGGGAACGCCGGTGTAGGTCACTTCATTGGAGTCGAGCGCGGCGTAGCCGTACGTCTGCCCCTGCACGCTCAGCAAGCCGTTCGACAGCTCGGCGTAGTATGACGCATAGGTGTAGGGCCGGCCGGCGGACGCGCCGGTGGGCAATGGCGCGAACAGCACGTCGTCGAACTGGCTGGTGGGACGGATCTGGCTTGCCGGTGTGTTCTTGAACTTGAACAGGATGGCCGGCACGCGCAGCACGCCGGACACGGCGGGCCCGGCCGCGAGCGGCGCGCCCTGCGACCGCGGGGCGCGGCCCCCGGTCACGAGCGGTGCGTTCAGCGCCGGGAAATTCCGCTGCCGCAACAGTTGCTGGCGGGCGCTCCGCACGGCGCGCACCTGTTTGCGCCACACCCCGTCCTTGCGGAAATCGAAGCCGCGAATCTCCCGGCGTACGCGTGGTGGCCCCTGCTGGGCCCCGCCGGCGGCGGGCAGGCATACGGCCGCGACCACTGCCAGAAACAGCGTATGACCAGACGTCACGAGAGAACTCCTGGGATTCCTCAGAAGGGGACGAGTGCGACGTTCCACTCTAGGGCGCGGCGGACGCGGCTGCTGAGCGACGCCCCACTCCGCGCCTGGCGAGTACTACCCCGACCAGCATGAATCCGATCACGCCCCCGACGACCTTCCCCTCGTACAGCAGCGCGTCGGCCTCGTCCGCGGGAGGCACAAAGCCGAGCACGATGGACAAGAGGACCGCGGCGAGACCGACCAGTCCCACCACGCCGGTACCGAGCGTCCGGCCGCGGCGCAGCCGCAGATACGCCGCGAACAGGTAGAGATACGGAATGAAAAACAGGATCAGGGTGGTCTGCGTGAGCACCAGGTAGGCGCTCTTGACGCTCGAGCCCACGAGGCTCGCGATGACGAACACGGTCGCGATCGCGCCCTGCACGAGCAATCCGACATGGGGCGTCTGCCACCGCGGATGGACGCGGCCGAACGCCTCGGGCAGCGCCCCGTCCACGCCGGCGACGTACGGCAGCCGGGCCGAGCCCGCGAGCCACGCCCCGACGCCCCCGAGGTTGCCGAGCACCAGGAGGATCGCCACCGCACCTGCCACCGGGGCGAGCCACGCCGCGCCGAGCCGCTCCACGAGAGCGGCGGTCGCCTGCGGCATGCCGTTGGTGATGCTCACGGTCTCCGAAGGCAGGGCGACGAGCATCGCGGCGGTGCCGAGCACGTACATCGCCACGATCGCAAAGCCGGAGAGGAGGACGCCGCGGCGCAGCGTGGGCGCGGCGTCGTGAATCTCGTCGCCCAGGGTGGGCGCAAGCTCGAGTCCGGCGAACGCGAACGTCATGGTCGCGAACAGGTTGATCGACGGAAAGTCGAATCGCGCGGGGACGAGCCCGCGCGCGGTGACCGGCGTCGCGCTGCCGTGCGTGACGACGGACCAGACCGCGAGCAGCACGAAGATCAGCGCCGGGAGCCAGGTGCCGTAGCCTCCCAGGTTCTGCAGCCGCTTCCCGACGCGCAGGCCGACCACGTTCACCCCCACGGCGAGCCACAGCCCCGCGAGCGACAGTGCCGCCACGAACCGGGTGTCGTCGCCCAGGCGCACGAAGCGCGGGCCGGCGGCGTAGGCGGCGATGGCCGCCGTCGCGACGAGCAGCGACGGAAAGTAAAACAGGTTGTTCACCCAATATCCCCACCCCGCCACGAACCCGTGCAGCGGCCCGAACGCCCGTCGCACCCAGCGGTAGATGCCGCCCGCGGCGGGATCGATGTCCGCCAGCTCCCGTACGGCGACGGCCGACGGCAGGAAGAACACGACCATGGCGAGGAGCCACAGTCCCAGACTGGCGAGCCCGAACTGGCTCGCGGCGGTGGTGAGCCAGCGCAGGCCCACGATCGCGCTGATGTTGAACAGCACCACGTCGCGCAGCCGCATGACCCGAGGGAGCTGGCCCGGCGCGGTCACGGCTCGGTCGGATGCACCTTCGCCGTCAGCCAGCCGATTCCCGCCCCGAGCGCCGCCCCACCCGCGACGTCCGTCGGGAAGTGCTTGCCCGCGGAAACGCGCAGCGCCGCCACACCGAGCGACGCGGCATACAGCAGTACGGCATTGCGGGTGCGGTGCGGCAACCGCTCCCGCCCGGCCATCACGACGTACGCCGTGGTCGCGGCGAAGGCGAGCGCCGCGTGCCCCGAGGGGAAGGAGCGTCGGCTGTCCCGGTCGGAAGCCGCCGCCGCCGCGTCGGCCGTGTAGAGCACCGGCCGGCTGCGGTGCGCCAGCACCTTGACCCATTGCGACGCCGCCAGCGTCCACGTGAGCGCGTTGGCGTACACCGCCGCATGACCCCGCACTTGCGCCGGCGTGGCACCCGCGAGAGACGCGAGGCCCGAAGAGACGACCACGCCCGCGAGCAGCACGCTGCTCGCGGTCCCAGAGGACCCCGAGAACGTGTGCAGCGCGGCGCGATCGATGCCGGGCAGGGAGGCGGGGTCGCACGGCAGCGAGCAGGGCGGCGCGCCGTGGGGGAGCCCCGCGGCTTCGGGGATGACGGACAGCCCGCCGGCGGCCAGAGCCGACGCCGCATCCCACCAGGTGACCCGATACGAAATCTGCGCCGCCGCCGGTCGCGCGGCGACGGTGCACAAAGTGATCGCCACGGCAAGCCGGCGCATGCGGGGTTCTCGTTCGAAATGGGCGGTCTTCAAGTTACGTACCGTGGCACACCGGTGCTCAAGGGTCGCATCTCTCGTCCCCTTGCGGTTTTAGGTCACCGCCACTAGCATGTAGGCTGCATTTTCCCATCACCGCCCTGGGGGCCCCGTGAACACCGAGACCCTGCAGCACGTCGCATTGTTCGACAAGTGCAAGAGCTTCACCAAGGCCCGGGAGCTCCAGGCAGTCGGCTTGTACCCTTACTTCCGGCCCATTTCCCACTCCGAAGACACCGTCGTCGTCATCGAAGGCAAAGAACGGATCATGATGGGCTCCAACAACTATCTGGGGCTCACGCATCATCCGGCGGTGCTCGCGGCGGCGAAGCAGGCGCTCGAGCGCTATGGGTCTGGCTGCACCGGGAGCCGGCTCCTGAACGGCACGCTGGACCTGCACGAGCGGCTCGAGCAGGAGCTGGCGCAGTTCTTCGGGAAAGAAGCGTGTCTGGTCTTCTCGACCGGTTACCAGGCGAACCTGGGGCTGATTTCGGGGCTGGTGGGTCGGGGCGACGTGGTGTTCCTCGACAAGCTCGACCATGCGTCGATCGTGGACGGCGCCAAGATGTCCTACGGCGAGACGGTGCGCTTCAACCACGGCGACCTGGCCGCGCTCGAGCGGAAGCTGCAGCAGGTGCCCCCCGGCACCGGGATGATGGTCATTGTCGACGGCGTCTACTCCATGGAGGGAGACATCGCCGACGTGCCCAGCCTGCTCAAGATCTGTCAGAAGTACGGGGCGGCGCTCGCGCTCGACGATGCGCACGCCGTGGGCGTGCTCGGCCCCCACGGCGACGGTACGGCGGCGCACTTCGATCTCACCGACGAGGTGGATATCATCGTCGGGACGTTCTCCAAGTCGCTCGCCTCGATCGGCGGCTTCGCGGCGGGCTCGGAGAGCGTCATCCATTTCCTGAAGCACAACTCCCGACCGCTGATCTTCACGGCCGCGCTGCCGCCCGCGAACACGGCGGGCGTGCTCGCCGCGCTGGACATCCTGCAGCGCGAGCCCGAGCGGCGCGAGTGCTTGTGGCAGAACACGCGGCGGCTCCAGAACGGCCTGCGCTCGGTCGGCTTCGACATCGGCCCGACCGAGACGCCGATCGTACCGGTACTCATCGGCCCGCTCGAGAAGACGTTCCTGTTCTGGCGGAAGCTGTTCGAAGCGGGTGTGTTCACCAACCCGGTGGTGCCGCCCGCCGTGCCGCCCTCGCATTGCCGGCTGCGCACCAGCCTGATGGCGACGCACACGGCGCAGCAGATCGACCATGCGTTGGAGGTGTTCGCCCGGCTCGGCAAAGAGCTGGGGGTCATCTGAGCCTTCCGGAGATCGCGCCCGTCACCGACGGGCGCGGTCTCGCGCAGTTCGTCGCCTTCCCCTACGACCACTACCGCGGCGACCCGCTCTGGGTGCCGCAACTGCGGATGGACGTCCGCACCCTGCTCACCCCGGGCAAGAACCCGTTCTTCCAGCACGCCCAGGCGCAATACTTCCTGGCGCGGGTGAACGGGAGGACGGTGGGGCGGATCGCGGCCATCAAGAACGACGCGCACACCCGAGAGCACGGCGACCGGGTCGGGTTCTACGGCTTCTTCGAGTGCATCGACGATCCGACCGCGGCGCGGGCGCTGTTCGACACCGCCGCCACCTGGCTGCGCGCGCGTGGCCTGCGGGTGATGCGCGGGCCCATGAGCCCGTCCATCAACGACGAGTGCGGACTGCTGGTGGAGGGCTTCGACACGCCGCCCACGCTGATGATGCCTCACAACCCGCCCTACTACGTCGGCCTGCACGAGGGCTACGGCTTCGCCAAGGCGAAAGACCTGCTCGCCTTCGAGAGCCCCAACACCCAGGTGCCCGAGCGGATCGCGCGTGCGGCCAAGGTGATCGCGGAGCGCAAGAGCATCACGCTGCGGCCGTTGAACATGAAGCGCTTCAAACAGGAAGTAGAGCTCGTCAAGGCGCTCTACAATCAGGCGTGGGAGAAGAACTGGGGGTTCGTTCCCCTCACCGACGCGGAGATCGACCACCTGGCCAAGCAGCTCAAGCCGATCGTCGAGCCCGACCTGGTGTGCTTCGCGGAGCGGCAACGCGCGGTGATCGGATTCGCCGTCGCCCTCCCCGATTTCAACGTCGCCCTCAAGCACAATCCCTCGGGGCGCCTGTACGGCCTGCCGAAGATCCTCTGGCATGCGCGCAAGATTCACCGCTGCCGCATCCTCCTGCTCGGCACCCTGAAGGAGTATCGCATGAGCGGGGTGGACGCCCTGATGTACCATTGGATCTGGACCAAGGGCGCCACCCACGGCTATCACTGGGGCGAGGGGGGCTGGATCCTCGAGGACAACGTCCCCATGGTGAACGCGGCGCTGCAGCTCGGGTTTCGTCCGTACAAGACGTACCGAATCTACGACAAGCCGCTGTGAAGGCGTTCGTCACCGGCGGGACGGGTTTCGTCGGGGCGCACTTGGTCCGTGCGCTTCGCGCCCAGGGCGACGCGGTGACGTGCCTGGTTCGTAGCCCCGCCAAGGCGCAGACGCTGGGATGGGCCGACGTTCGCCTGGTCCGAGGCGACCTGGACGACGCGCGGGCGCTGCGCGATGGATGCGCCGGTGTGGAAGTGATCTACCACGTCGCGGGACGCATCAGCGCGCGCGGTCTTGACGAGTTCATGCGCGCCAACCGCGACGGCACGGCCAATGTGCTGGAAGCCGCGGCCGAGCAGCCGCCGCGCCGCTTCGTGCTGGTGTCGTCGCTCGCGGCTGCCGGGCCGGCGCAGCCGGGGGCGCCCGTCGACGAGACGCGCCCGCCCTCCCCGGTCACGCCGTACGGCCAGAGCAAGCTCGCCGCGGAGGTGCTGGTGCGGGCGATGGCCTTCCCCTGGACCATCGTGCGCCCGCCGACCGTGTACGGCGAGCGGGATCGCGAGGTGCTCAAGCTGTTCAAGTTGGCGCGGCTTGGGTTCGCCCCGGTGTTCGGTGACGGATCCCAGGAGCTGTCGGTCATCTACGCGGGGGATCTCGCGGCCGCGCTGGTGGCGGCCGCCGCGCCTGCCGCGGCAAATCGGGTGTACTACGCCGCGCACCCCGCGGCGACGACGAGCCGCGCGCTGGTGCGGGCGATCGGGCGCGCGGTCGGCCGAGAGCCCCGCGTCGTAACGCTGCCGGCTCCCGTGGTCAGGGGCTTGTTGTGGGCGATCGGCTCGGTGGCGCACCTCGCGGGCCGGGCGACGCTGCTCTCGTCGGACAAGGCGGCCGAGTTTCTCGCCCCGGCGTGGACCTGCCGCCCCGACGCGCTGATGCGCGACACGGGATGGCGGCCCGAGACCGACCTCGAAACCGGATTGCGACGCACCGCGCAGTGGTACCGGAAAGAGGGGTGGCTGTGAGCACGTCACACGACGCTACGACGCCACGTTTCACGACGCTGCTCGCAACGTTGCGTCGTGACGTCGTGGAACGCCTCATCGCGGTGGACGTCGTCACCCTCGTCTACGTCGCGGTCGCGACGGCGGCGGTCCTCGCGTTTTCGGGTCACGACCACGCCGGCTGGGATCTGCTGCTCACCGCGCACGCCCTGATCCTGATCCTCGTGCTGATCGCTCCCGCGGCCCGGCAGGCGGGCCCCGTGGGTCGATTCCTGGGCGACTGGTACCCCATGCTGCTCCTGGGAGGGCTGTACGCGGAGGTCGGCGTGCTGAACGTGGATCTCGCGTACCAGCACGACCTGGCCGTCCAGCGGCTAGAGGTGTGGGCGTTCGGCTCGCAGCTCTCGTATCGCTGGATCCGCGAGATGCCGAATCCGCTGCTCTCGTGGTTTCTCCACGGCTGTTATCTCGCGTACTACGCCATCCTGTACGCCTCGCCGCTCGGGCTGTGGCTGAGCGGGCGCCGCAGCGCGGCGCGACGCACGATCTTCGCCGTGATGGTCACCTTCTATCTGTGCTACGTGGTGTTTCTGTTCTTCCCGGTGGCGGGGCCGCGCTACGCGTTCGATCTCGCGCACAACGCGGCGACGAGGGTCTGGCCGGCGCGCGCGACGCAGTGGCTGCTCGATCGAGGCGACTCGTGGGGGGCGGCCTTTCCGTCGTCACACGTCGCGGCCGCGGTCGTCGCCGCCGTGTGCGCGCTGCGGTACTGGCGTCGCCTGGGACTGGTGCTCACGCCGTTCACGATCGGGCTGGTGCTGTCGGTGGTGTACGGTCAGTTTCACTACGCGGTGGATGCGGTCGCGGGCCTTATCGTGGCGGGCGCGGTGCTCGTCTCCCACACCATCTACTACGCGACGGCGCCCGCCGCCGCACCGGCCGCTCTCGCCGAGCGCGGGCTCGAAACCGGCCGGGCCTAGTCCGGGAGGGCGGCCGCGCGCGAGGCGACGGTGTCGAGGTCTCCGCCGAGCGCGTCCATTTTCCGCTGAAATCGACAGTCGATGATGAGCAACCCCGCCACGTATGCCGTCAGATTGACCCAAAAGATCACGCCGAAGATGAGCGGGTAGGGCAGCCACAACCCGAAGTAGACCGCGAACCGCTTTACGCCGGGGTCGAGCTGCGAGCGATCGGCGATGCTCGTCATCAGCAGGATCGCGGCGAGTGCGAGGAGCACCAGTCGCCACGGGACGAGGCCGGCCCAGCCCAGCCCCGCGAAAATCACGGCCTCGGAGGCGCGGTCCAGCTGCGTGTCGAGCCGCCGGCCGGCGGCCGAGGCGAGCCCGTACGCCCGGGCGATCCCGCCGTCGAGCCCGTCCAGTAGCTGTCCCAGCGCCATCAAGGCGAGCCCCCAACCGAGGCGTCCCACCCCGACCGCGACGCCCGCGGCGGCGCTCGCGCCCAACGCCGCCCACGTCACCTGCGCCGGCGACAAGCCGAGCGTCTCATGGCAGAGCCGCAGCACGGGCCGGATCGCGCGATCCAGGCCCCGTCCGATGGCCGGCGCGAAGTCAAACATGATGGCGGTACCAGTACAGCGCCGCGTACCCGGCGACGAGCAGCGCGAAGAGCGTGCCTTCTTTGAGCCTGTCGGAAACCGTGACGAGCCATCCGCGCGTGACCCACGTCGAATATGGGTAGAACGGCATCTTCTCGAACCGCACGCTGTAATCCATCGCCACGTGGATCCCGAAGAACAGGATCGGCACGATGCTGCCGAGAAACACACACAGCGGCACGATCCACAGGAGCGCGACCGGCTCCTGCAGCGAGGAGCGCCAGTAGTAGCCCCGTTTGTCCCGCAGCCCGACGGCGCGGAGGTAGAACGGCGCCTTGACGACGTGGTCGATGTCGACCCCCACACCGAAGGCGTAGGCGAGCACCTTGTCGCGTCCCTCGAGGCCCATCGCCTGCACGCCCAGCGTCGTGGCGAGCAGGTGCGTGAAGACCGTCATGGCGTGGCGGCCCCGGCCGGCGCCGCCCGCCGGCGCCCCGAGAGCCACACGAGACCCACTCCCGCGCCGATCCACACGAGATCGCGCACCCGGCTCACGATGGCGGTATAGACACCGAGTGCCGGGTCGAGGCCCAGCAGCTGGAACAGGAGGTAGAGCGAGCCTTCCTTCGTGCCCGCCTCGAACGGGACCACAAACAGCGCGTTCTGGACGAGCTGCGTGAGGCCACCGATGACGTACGCCCGGGCGTAGCCGATGTCGAGGCCCACGGACAGGGCGATGAGGAGGTACTCGGCCATGAAGAGGCAGCGGCTGGCGTACTCGAGCGCCAGAGCCTGGAGGAAGCGGCGTGGGCTCGCGTGGTAGAACTGCGTGATCTGCTCGTCCATCGACGCGAGCGTGGCGCGCTTGGGCTCGAGTCGCCGGGCCAGCCCGTGGAGGAGCGGCGTCCGGTGCAGCAGGTCGAGCGCGCCCCCGAGCATGCCCCGCTGGTGGCCCGTGAGGAGCAGCAGCGTCAGCGCGGCGAGCACGAGGAAGGCCGCGGCCAGGAGCGCGACGAGCACCGGGACATGGGGCAGGAGAATCAGGCCCAGCACCACGGCCGTGAGAAAGCTCAGCAACATGCCGAAGGTGTGCAGCATCTGATAGATCACCGCCGACCCGGCGGCGCGCCGCAGGCCGAGCCAGGGCGCGACGGCGGCGATCTTGAACGGCTCGCCCCCCACGTTCACGAGCGGCGTCATGAAGTTGAGCGAAAAGCTGGCCACGGTGATCGCCCAGGTGCGCCAGAACGGCGGCCGGCTCGGCTCACCCGCCATCACGAGCCACCACGCGCCGGCGTTGCAGGCGCACACGGCGCCGTACAGCAGCAGGATCGGCACGAATATCCAGCCCGTCCGCCGCGCGTCCGCGAGCAGCGCCGTCACGCCGATGCGCGCCACCAGATAGGCGAACACCGCGGAGCCGACGACGAACAGCAGGGCCTGGAGCCGACGACTCACACGCCGTCCGGGATCGCCGCGGTCGCGCCGCTCCGGGCCGCCGCGTACGCGTGCTCCACCACGCTCGCCACACGGGCGATGTCGTCCAGGAATCGCGTGCCGGCGTCCCCCGAGTCGAGCGCGGCGACGAACGCCTCGAACAGACAGGCGAACCACCGGTGATACGCCGTCTTGTCGAGCTCGGCCGCGAAGTCCAGTCGCTCGACGACGCCCCCGCGCTCGAGTCGCAGCTCTCCGTCCACCCATTCGATCGTGCCGGCATCCCCGACGAAGCGGATGCGGTTCTCGCGGGTGCGTCCGGCCCAGGTGAAGAACATCGTCGCCAGCCGGCCGGGATATTCGAACCGCAGGGCCGCCGTGTCCTCGACGTCGTAGCCCGCATGCCGCAGTCGGCCCGTCCAGGCACTCACCGCAGCCGGCATACCCGCGACGTCGAGCAACTGGTAGACGAGATGCGTGCCGTGGTCGAGCAGCACGCCGCCCCGCCCCGCCGCACTGGTGCCCCGCCACGGCGTGCTCCCCGTTTCCCCTCCTCCGGCCCGGCCGGGATCGGCCGCGAGCCGGTGGACCGAAAACTCGGCCAGGTGCCAGCGACCGATGGCCCCGGCCGCGAGCCACTCCTTCACCCGCAGCCATACCGGGTTGTAGCGGTACTGGTGGCACGGCATCACGATGCGCCCGCTGGCGCGGGCAGCGGCGGCGATCCGGGCTGCCTCGGCACGCGTGAGCGCCACCGGCTTCTCGCACACCACGTGGTACCCCTGCTCGAGTCCCCACACGATGAGCTCGAGATGGGACGCGGTCGGTGTACAGATGTCGATGAAGTCGAGCGGGGCGAGGTCGGAGAGCGCCGCGCGGTCGCGCAGCAGGGGGATCCCGTCCACGGGCGGAACGGCGGGCGCAGTGTCCACGACGGCGACGACGTCGACGCGTCCGCGCAGCGGGGCGCTCCGCAACGCGGGCAAGTGCGACTGCCGCGCGATGCCCCCCGCCCCGATCAGGGCACCGCGGTACCGCCCCGGCTCAGGTGACGCGGGCGTAGGCATTGTGCTCCGCGTCGAGCAGGCCGCCCAGCGCGGTGGCATTCCACTCGTGCATCCAGAGCAGCACCACGAGCAGGAGGCTCATCCACACCGCCTCGGTCCACAGGAACGCGGACGGGCGCCCGGCCAGTCCCGCGATTCCGAGCACGGCGAACCGGATGTTCTGTCCCAACCAGGCGCACAAGGGCAGCACGGCGTCCTGGCGCGCGCGGTACTCCATCCGGAACGGCGTCGAGATAGCGCCCCGCCGCAGCGCGCGGATCAGCTTCACCGAGCGGGGGAACAACTGGACCTGTCGCACCACGTAATCGCGGTACACGCGTGCGCCGAACCGCTCGAGCAGCGAGCCACGCGGCGTGGGGTCCAGGTCTTCGGGGAGGTCGAGCTCACCCCGGCCGCCTACGCCGATGTAGAGGAACGCGTTGCGCACGAAGTCGATGGCCTCGCTCTGGAACGTGTGCGCGAGCCCGGCCGCCGCCACGAGCAAGCAGGCGCCCGGCCACCAGTAGCCCGAATGGATGAGTCTGTACATCAGATGGAAGTACAGGTTGACGAAGCGGAGGTTGTCGTTGATCCCGTCGAGGGCCCGGCCGAACCGCGTGGACGTGCCGCGCAGCCGTGCCAGCTGCCCGTCCGCCGAGTCGAACACATCCGACACGATGAACAGTCCGAAGCCGATCAGGTTCGTCCAGTGGTCCCGGTAGGCGAACAGGTGGCCGGCGACCAGCCCGATGACGAGCGACCACAGGGTCACCTGATCGGCGGAGATGCCGGTGGGCTGCAACGCCCGGGCGATGCGAATGCCAATGGGCCGGAAGAAGTGGAGGTCCACCCACTCCTCGACCGACCGTCCCTTATGCGACAAGTCGTTCGGTGGCTTCACTGAGCACGTCCTTCATGATGGCGAGGGCGCCCATCGCCTGGTCCTCCTCGATGACCAGCGGCGGGTTGATGCGGACCTCGGGGTTGTAGATCATCGCGAGCACGCCGCGCGACAGCAGCGTGTCAAAAATCCAGCGAGTCGTCTTCTTGTCGAGCAGCTTCCGGGTGCCCGGCACCACGAGGTCCATCCCCAGCAGCAGGCCGCGACCTCGCACGTCCGATACGATCGGCAGCTGCGACGGCCAGCGCTTGAGCTCGGCGAGCATACGTTCGCCCACCCGGCGCGCGTGCTCCACCAGGTTTTCCTCGACGATCGTCTCCACCGTCACGCGCGCCGCCGCGGCCGCCAGCGGATTGCCCCCGTACGACGACGAACTGCCGCTTGGGTTGGCCCAGGGCCGCGAGAACACGATCTCTTCACGGGCGATCAGACCGCTCATCGGAAACCCGCCCCCGAATCCCTTTCCCACCGTCAGGATGTCCGGAAGCACGCCCTCGTGCTCGATCGCGAACATCTTGCCGGTGCGGCCGAATCCGGTAATCATCTCGTCGCAGATCAGCAGCGCACCCAGCTCGTCGGCGAGCTCACGCAACAGCTGCAGGTAGCCGGGCGGTGGTACGACGTTGCCCGCCGTGCCCTGGATCGGCTCCACGATGATGGCCGCCACCTGCTTGGTGGTCTCGACCTCGATCTTCTTGCGCAGGAAGTCGACACAATGCCATTCGCATGACGGGAAGGTTTTCCCGAACGCGCACCGGGCGCATGAGGCGTAGGGCGAGAGGTACGCCCCCGGCATCAGCGGACCCAGTGCGTGTTTGAAGCTCGATCCCAGGACCGGCAGCACGCCGCCGGTCTTGCCATGGAACCCGCCCCAGAACCCAATCACCTCCGTATGTCCCGTGCGCGACTTGGCGAGCCGCAGCGCCGCCTCCACGGCCTCGGCCCCGCTCGAGTAGAACTGGCTGCGGTTCAAGTCCCCGGGAGCGAGCTCGGCGAGGAGCTTGACCAACGCCGCCCGGTGCTCGGTGGTGAAGCTCCCCACGTGCACGCGCCCGATCTGCCGCTGCATCGCGGCGACGTACTTGGGATGCGCGTAGCCCAAGCTCGCCACTCCCACGCCGGCGAGCAGATCGATGTAGCTGTTGCCGTCCACGTCGTACAGGACGGCGCCTTCGCCACGGTCGATCGACAGCTGGCTGAACAGCGCCACGCTCTGCGTGCCGGGCGCCAGGTACAGCGCCTCGGCGTCGAACAGCGCCTTGGACCTGGGGCCGGGAATCTGGAGCCTGCGCAAGGTATGGGTCACGAATGTTTCCGGTGAGCGAACCGATGGGTAATGTAGGCCGCGATGGCGCGCGCCGCCGCCTCGCGGAACGGAGCGAAGCTGGGCCAGTCGTTGATGTCGATCAGGACGGGCCGGTCGGGCTCCGGGAACGCGACGTCGCCGCCGAACACCTCAAGTCCGAGAATCGCGGCCGCCTCGAAGGCGAGCGCCTTGAGACGGTTCTCGTCCACCAAGGGGCGCTCGCCGGCGAATCCCACGTCCGCGCCGTACCAATTGAAAAACCGCCCGTCGGTCACGCCATAAAACTTCACCACGGGCCCGGGCACGTGCTCCTGCAGGGCCACCCAGGGAATGCCGCGGGCGGTGAAAGCGCGCAGCGTCTCCGCCAGACCGTCCAGGGTCGTCGCGACCACATCCTCCGGACGCTCGGCGTGTACGTCGCCGCGCTTGATCCAGAGCTTCTGGTGATCGGGACTGAGGGCGCTGAGATGGGCGGGTGGCGGCAGCGGGGCGGAGCTGGCGAGGATGAGCGTGCGGGGAAACGGCAGCGTACTGTCGCCGAGTCGCCTGACGAGCCGGTACCGGTGGCAATTCAACGCGCTCGACGGGCGGTTCACCACCACGATGCCGTCTGACTCGAGCGGCATGAGCTGCTCCGCCGCCAGCGAGCCCTGGCACATGTTGAGGTAGAGCGCGGCCGCCGGGAGGCGACCCTGCTCCACCTCGCGCTCCGTGGTCTTGGTGGCGCGCCAGCCCTCGGCCTCGAGCAGCCCGACGGTGGCGTCCAGGATGGCGGTGTCGTTCACGCGGTGCTGCTGCGGCGAGTACGACGGGCTGCGGTAAATCGCGACCAGTTGGGCCAAGGTTTACCTTTCGCGCGCGGCGAGCCACGCGTTCGCAGTCTCAAGATCCGATGGCCGATCGATATCGATGATGCGCGGCACCTCGACCGCCGCCACCCGCCGCCCCTCCGCCACCAGCCCCTTGAGGAAGGCACGCATCTTGTGCACGCCGCGGGCGACGGCGTCCGCCGCGGCCAGACGGGCCGCCGCGCTCAGGCCGTACGCCCCGCCGGTCACGCACACGGGCGCCACCGGCTCGTCGCTCACGGCGCGCACATCACCGTCCCCGCGCCGGCTCACGTACACCGGAGACTCGTCGTCCACGTACGGCGTCACAGCGAGCACCAGCTCGGCGCCCTCCTCGAGATACCGCCCGGCCGCCCCATAGACCGCGTTCCAGTCCTCCGGCCGCATCACCGTGTCCACCATGCTGCAGAACACCGGCCCGCCGGCCATTCCCCGCAGTCCCTCGACCAGCGTGTGCAGCGAGGAGGGGGTACGGCAGGTCACCACTGTAAGGGGCGGGCCGAACCGCCTCCCGTCAAGCAAGCGCCGGACGGCCGGGAAATCCGCACGAACTGCACACGTGAGGCTGGAGCACCCCAACGCAGCGAAGGTCTCGAGCAGGCCGACGATCTGAGGCCTGCCCGCCACTTCGACGAGCGGCTTGGGAACGGCAATTCCCCCCGCCGCGAGACGGGAACCCTCGCCGCCGGCGAGGATGAGTCCGTGCACCTTTAGGCGAGCACCCTTTCGACGTCCACGAAGCGGGCGATGCGGGCGGTGGGGACCTGCGCCTCCCCCTCCGCGGCCCCCGCCCGCGGGGGCAACGCTCGTTCCGGCGGAGCGAGCCAGCAGGTGCGCATGCCGAGCGCCGCGGCGCCGCGAATGTCCGCCTCGAAGTTGTCCCCCACCATCCAGGCACGCTCCGGGCCGGCTGCCAACGTGGCCAGCGCGCCGAGGAAGATGCGTGGATCGGGCTTGCTCCATCCGACCACCGCGGAGTCGGTGACTGCAGCGAACAATCTCGCCAGGCCCAGCTCATCCAAACAAGGCTGCAGGTTGCCGGTAAAGTTCGACACGACACCCAGCCGGTAGCGCCGGGCCAGCCGCTCCAGGACCGGGCGGTTGCGCTGCACGACGGCCAGAGCCTCGCCGTGCAGACGCCGGGCGACCGCCGCCGGATTCACGCGCGCACCCGCGGGAAGGACCTCGTCCAGCAGGCGAGCTTGGGTCTCGATCGCGGCCCGGAACCCGAGCGCCGCGATGCCCGGCAACCGCGCCAGGGCCTGGTCGGACAGCTTGAAGAACGAATCGAAGGCCGCGAGGTCGAGGGTGCCCCCTTCGGCGCGATAGGCCATGTGAAACCGGGGGCTCCAGTGCACGCCGTCCGCGTCGAGCGTGCCGCCGAAGTCCAGCAGCACGACTTCGGCGGTCACCTCAGCGGTGGCCGTGCGCGGCGTGCTCGTGCCCGGCCGTCGTCATGGGCATCGCGGTTCCTGCCATGTTCATCTCGTGTCCACCGACGAGACGCATGTAGTGCAGGTAGTCCTCGTGGTAGAGCGAGTCGCGCGGCTCGGCGGCCGGCCACGTGGCGCCACGATCGGGCACGAACAGGCCGCCCACCACGCCCATGCCGCCGTCCGGAATCGGCTGACCGGTCGGGTTGTCGTACGATACCGTCACGCGATAGCGGTGCTCGGGAACCACGTGCACGCCGAGGCGCGTCCATCCGAAGAGGAACGCGACCGGAACCGACGCGATGTGGCCGCCCGCGTCGGCCACGGGAGCCGCACGGTAGATCACCTCACCGGTGGTCGCGTCCGCGAACTCGATCACGCGGCCGTAGTCGTGCATGTGGCCCCCCAGGGCCACGATCTTCCCCGGCACGATCGGGTTCCCTTGGTAGGATCGCGACGAGCGGCCCGGCGGGAGCGTGAACGACTTGTCGCCGACCGGGAACGCCACGTCCATCTGCCAGGGCGAGGCGCTGAACAGCGGCCACGGCCGGCCGGCCGGGGTGAAATTCATCGCGAGCCGCACGCGCGCCCGCGGGTAGGCCGCGCTGGTCAGGTTCTCGACCATCGCGCTGGCGACGACGTGCTCCCCGCGCTCGAGCGGCAATCCGAACAACAGGCGCGGCAGGCGGATGGCGCCGGTCTCGTGCCCGGCCGCGAGCAGGCGGCGCGAGATCGGGAGGAACAGCTCGCGGTGATCGGGATCGATGAGATTGAAGTGATGAATGAGCTCATCGGGCAGCGGGTGTCCGGCGCTGTCCACGACCTGCACCCGGAAGCCATAGATGAATCCCGTCTCCGGAATCTCGAGCGTCGCGACGGGTGGCTGCGCGATCATGTGATGCGGCGTGTTGGCCGGCAGATCCGTCGGGGCGAGGTCGATGACGAGCATGCCTGCTGCCGCGTCGCGAAAGATGCGGGCGGCGGCCGCGTCCGGCACGCGAAAAGCCCCGTCGCTCGACCGAGCGAGTAGCAGGAGACCAAGGAGCAGGCGGTTGATCATGGCGCGGGGGAGGCCCCGGCGGTGGCCGGGGCCGTTTCACGCTGCAGTCGAGTCTCGCCGGCTATTGGACGGTGATGGTGATGTGCATGCCCAGCGCGACGTGCGGCATACAGTAGCCCTTGTAGACGCCGGCCGGGGCGCCCGCAAAGGACACGTCGTATTTCTCGTTGGGCTGAGTGAGGAACGGTCCCGTGAGGTCACCCATCGGGTTCGGCATCCCCTTCTTCAGCGCGTCGGCGCCGCCCTTCGGCACCGAGTCGCCGTAGAAGGCAACATTGTGCGGGCCGCCCGATACATTGATGAAACGAACCGTCGTGCCGGTCTTGATCGTCAGCTTGTTGGGCTCGAACGAGGCCTGGCTCGTGCCGTTGCCGGTCATCTTCACTTCGACCACGGCGCCGGCCGGTTCGGCGGTCGGCGCTGGCGTTGCAGCCTCGGCCTGGGACGCCGCCGACTTCTTCTCGCCGCCGCAGGCGACGGCCGTGAACGCGACGAGCGTGGTAAGCAGGGTGAACCGCATTGCAAACTCCCTCCGGGACGATAGACGAGATGGTGCTTGTGAACGCGTTCACAATATATTCGCGGGTCCCGAAAACGGGAGCCCTCCCATGACATGAGGACGTTGCGCATTCGCCGCGCGCCCGCGACACTGATCCGACATGCCGGAGCCATCCGTCCCGCGTATCCCCGCCGCCGATTTAGCGCGCCGCCTCGACCAGGGAGAGCGCGTGCAGCTGCTCGACATCCGCACGCCCGAGCACGTCGCCGGCGGCCGCGTCACACTGGGCGCGACTCTCGACTTTCGGGCCCTGCCCGCCTCGGCGATGTACGACCTGCCGACGCTCGACTCGCTGCGACTCGATCCCGCGACTCCCGTGGCGGTGATCTGCGGTCACGGCAACTCGAGTCAGCAGGCCGCGCAGTACCTGCGCGAGCGTGGCTTCGATGCGTTCTCGGTGACCGGTGGCATGGCCGCGTGGGAGGCGGTGTACCTGCCGCGCCGCCTCTCCCCTACGCCGGCGCTCCAGCACGTCGTGCAGGTCGATCGCGTCGGAAAGGGCGCCCTCTCCTACGTCCTGGTGAGCGACGGCGATGCCGTGGTGGTGGACCCGGGTCGTCACCTCGAGCCATACGAAATGCTGCTCCGCTCCCTCGGCGCCACAGCCGCCGCGGTGATCGATACGCACATGCACGCCGACTACTTGAGCGGCGCCCGCGCCGCCGCGCGACACTGGCAGGTTCCCTATTTCCTCCATCCCGACGACGCCCGCTCCCCTTACGATGGCGCGGAGGGTCGAGTCGCGTACCAACCCCTGAGTGACGGCGACACCATCGCGTTCGGTCGCGCCACGCTCGTCGCCGCGCACGTCCCCGGACACACACTCGGGAGCGTCGCGCTGTTGGCCGACGAGGCACTGGCGCTCACGGGTGACTTCCTGTTCGTGCGGTCGGTGGGCCGCCCCGACCTGGGGGGACAGCGCGACGCCTGGGCGGCCCGGCTGTGGGACAGCCTCGAGCGCGTGCGGCGGACCTGGCCGGGGGACCTCCTCGTCCTCCCCGCCCACTATGCAAGCGAGACGGAGCGTCGCGCCGATCGCAGCGTGGCCGCGCGGTTCGACGTGATCGCCGCGACCAACGAAGCGGCGGCCATCCAGGAGAAGCGTGGGTTCCTCGCCTGGGTAGCGGACCATACCGTAGCCGCGCCCGAGAGCTACCGCACGATCAAGCTCGCGAATCTGGGACTGGTGGAGGTCGCGGATGCGGATGCAGAGTCGCTGGAATTCGGTCCGAACCAGTGCGCGATAGCCTAGCGGCTATTCTGTCGGCGCCTGCAGTACGACGTACACCCAGTCCGTGCCCCCCAGGGTCTGCAACCCGTACGGCACGCCCGCCGGAATGTGGACCAGATCGTTCGCCGACACCTCGATGCGATCGCCGTCGAGCAGCATCACGCCGCGCCCGGAGATCGTGAAAACGACGATCCCCGTATCGTCCTCGACCGAGATCGGCACAGCGGCGCCGGGGCGCATGACCATGTGCTCGAAGCTCAGCCCGTGGAGCATGCCGGGGAGGTTCAGCACGGTGTGGCGGCGGAGCTCGTCGGCCGTGCTGGGAAGCTTCGTCAGGCGGCGGTAAGTGTAGCGCGGCACGGTTCCCATCCAGTAGGGCGCGCCGACCTACAGCCGGCGGGTGCGGGCGCACCCCAAAATGCGGGCCCGCGCGCGTTTACCGCAACCCCTTCGGGCACCGTCACGTAGCACTTCCGCCCCGGCGGGCGCCCCATCTCCTGTGTGCAACACAGCGGGCTAGCGACGTCTCTCTGGCGTCTCTCACAGGAGCCGATCGTCATGCTGTCCTCGCCTCGCCTGCTGGCGCTGCTCTCCCTCTTCACCGCGCCGCTCGCGCCGGGAGCGGCCCAGGGATGGATCGAGCCGATGCGGCCGCTGCCGGCGTTTCCGCGCGGCGCGGTCGCCAAAGTGCGGAGCTCCGTCCAGGTCACGCTCACCGGACGGGCGGCGCGGGTCACGGTCGAAGAATGGTTCCATAACTCCGGTCCCGTGCTGGACGAGGGCACCTACCTCTATCCGCTGGCGGGCGAAGCGGTCTTCAGCGATTTCTCGCTGTGGCAGGGCGATCGCGAGCTGAAGGGTGAGCCGATGGATGCGAATCAGGCGCGCGCGATTTACGAAGACATCGTGCGACGCAAGCGCGACCCCGCCCTGATCGAGCTGGCCGGCCACGGCCTGCTGCGGGCGCGCGTGTTCCCGATCGCGCCAGGAGAGACCCGCAAGATCACGCTCCGCTACACGCAGATGCTCGATCGGGTGGGAGATGCCTGGCGCTTCCGGTACGGCGCGGGCAGCGGACCGGGCATCGCGCCGTCCCGGAGCCTGCGGCTCCAGGTCGATTCCGCGGGACGGTTCGGCGAGCCCTATTCCCCGACGCACCGTGTGAATGTGACCCGCGACGCCGACCGCCTCGAGATCACGCTCGCCGACTCGAGCGCCCGCGGCGACGTCGAGCTGTTCCTGCCCCTGGCCCGCGGCCTCGTGGGCCTGTCGCTCGTCGCGAGCCAATCCGCCGGCGAGGACGGATACTTCATGCTGCTGCTCGAGCCGGGCCGCGCACGGGAGGCCCAGGCATTGCGGCGCGACCTCGTCGCGGTCCTCGACGTGTCCGGATCCATGTCCGGCGACAAGCTCGACCAGGCGAAAGCGGCGCTGGTGCAGTTGCTGGGTGCGCTCCGCGCGGGGGACCGGTTCCGGGTGATCGCGTTCTCGGGCGGGGTGGAGCGATACGCGGCAGCGTGGACCGACGTATCCGGCGAGAACATACGGGCGGCGCAGGACTGGGTGCGACGCCTCGAGACGGGAGGAGGCACCAACGTGGCGGGCGCGCTCGCCGAGGCCGTCGCCGCGCCGCCCGCCGAGGGGGCTTTCGGGGTGGTCGTGTTCCTGACGGACGGCGTGCCCACCGTAGGCGAGACCGACCCCGAGCGCCTCGCGGACCAGGCGGAGCGCGGGCGCGGACCGTTCCGGGTGTTCGCATTCGGGATCGGGTATGACGTGAACACATATCTGCTCGACCGCTTGACCGAGCGCGCCCGGGGAGTCACCACGTACATCCGACCCGGGGGCGATATCGAGCAAGCCGTGGGCTCGCTCGCGACCAAGGTGTCGTCGCCGGTACTCACCGACCTCGCGCTCGCGGCCGACGGCGTCGACCTGTATGATCTGCAGCCGCAGCGCCTGCCGGACCTGTTCACGGGCGACGAGCTCGTCGTCTTCGGGCGGTACCGGGGAGCGGCGAGCGGGGAGCGGTCGCTTACCGTGACGGGACGGAGAAACGGTCGCGAGGAGCGATTCGCGACGGCGGCGCGGTTCGACGGCGCGCCGTCGGGGGTCGGCTATCTCCAGCAGCTCTGGGCGGCCCGTAAGGCGGGGGCGCTGTCGCGGGAGATCCGGCTGCACGGCCCGAATCCCGAGATCGTGGACGAGCTGAAACGACTCGCGCTGCGCTATGGCATCCTCACGGAGTACACGTCGTACCTGGTGCAGGAGCCGAGCTTCGCGGCGCGCGCCATCCCGCTGCCGGCGCCGGCGCCGCGAGACCAGGCGGGAGCAGCCGCAGTGCAGCGTTCCGAGGAAGCCCGCAGGCTGGCGGGTTCGATGAGCCTCAGCGCCGTTGTGGTGACCGGCGCGCCCTTGGCGGACTCGCTCGCCGCGTCGGGACGTGGCAAGGAGAGTCGCTCGCAGCGGGTCGGCGGACGGTTGTTCGTCTGGCGCGACAGCGCGTGGACCGACGTGGCGCACGGCGACTCGTTGCGCGTAGTGAGCGTCGCGGCATTCAGCGACGCCTACTTCGCGCTGCTCCGCGCCCTGCCCGAGCTGGTGCAGCCGGCGACGCTCGAGCCCGCGGTGGTGGTGGCCGGGCGCCGCGTAAGCGTCAAGATTCAGACCGACGGCAAGACGACGTGGACGGACGGTGAGCTGGAGCGGCTGGTGCGAGACTTTCGGGGATGAGCCAGGACCTCGCCGAGGTCTACCGCACCACCTACCGCGCGCTCGTGCGGTTCCTGTACCGCAAGGTGTGGGACGCCGAGCGTGCGGAGGACTTGGCCCAGGAGGCGTTCGCTCGAGCCGTGGTGCACAAGCCCGACAATGCGAGGGGGTGGCTCTTCATCGTGGCGGCGAACATGGCGCGGGACGACGCACGGCGCGCGGCGCGGGAGCGTCGCCACCTGACGCTGCTCACGGCCGAGCCGCAGGCGAGCGAGCCCGCTGCGGACGACGCGCTCCACGTCGAGAACGAGCGCACCCGCGTCCGCGCCGCGCTGGAACAGCTCACGCCGCGCGACCGGGAGGTACTGCTGCTGTGGGACTCGGGTGTTTCGTACGAAGCAATCGCCGCTCAGACGGGGCTCGCGCGCGGCGCGATCGGCACCACGCTGGCCCGTGCGCGCCGGCGGCTGGTCGAGGCCTACGAGGCGGGACAGCGGGGTGAGCATGTCGCACGTGGATGACGGTATGCTGCACGCGTATCTCGACGGCGAGCTCTCCCCGGCCGAAGTCCAGGGGGTCGATGCGCACCTGGCTCAATGCTCCGACTGCGGCCGCCGGCTCGCGGAAGAGCGCGCGCTGATCGCGCGTGCCGCCGAGCTGCTGGCCCTGGCCGCACCACCGGACCGCGAGCTGCCGCCATTTCGGGCTGGGGACGTGAAGCCTCCCACCCGGCTGTGGTGGCAAGTGCGTCTACCGCTCGCATGGGCGGCGACGATCGCACTGGCCCTGGGAATCGGAACCTACCTCGGCAGGGATACCGAACCGCCTCGGCGAGCCGAGACGACGACCGACGCTGCGGCGGCGAAACCCCGCACACCTGCGGAGCCGGTGCGCGGGCTGACGCGGCGCGCAGCGCGCACCCCGCCCGCGGCTCAGCCTGCCCCGCCGCCTCGCGCTCGGGCGGACAACCTCCCGCGCCCGCGCCCGGAGCCCCTCGTGTCACAGGCGGACACGGCTGCCGCGTACGCGTATGCCGAGCGGGTTGCCGACTCGGTAGCGGGGATCACCCGCCGAAAAGCATCGCAGGACGAACACGGCCGGTGGCAGAAGGGCGATGCCATCAGCATCGACAGCGCGCGACGCGTGCTCGGCGCCGACCCGCTGGTCGTCCCCGGTGTCCCGATCGAGGCGTTCTACCGGGGCCGCAGCATCGGTTACTCCGGCGTCGTGATCGTCGAGCAGGCGCTCGATTCGACTACGATGATCGAGGTGATCAACGCGCGGTCCGCTCCCGCGGTTCTCGACGAGGTCGTGGTCACGGGGGCGCAACCGGTTCGGTCCCGACCCGCCGAGGCTGCCCCTCCTGCCGCCCCTCGACCGGCGCCCAGTCCGGGCGCCGGGCTCTTCCGCGAGGTGCGCGGACCCCTGTCAAGCGATTCCCTCGCCGCCCTGCGGCGACTGCTGCGACCGCTGCGGCCCTAGCTGGTGCGGGTCTCCAAGGTGCTACTGCACCGTGATTGTGCCCATCATGTTGTACGTCGGTGGTGGATGAAGACTGCAGTGGAAGGGATAAGACCCGGCCGTGGGAAAGGTCACCACCACGATGCTGCCGCTCGGCAGGCTACCGCCCGTGAACCCGCCGTTGTCGGATGTGACCGTGTGGGAGATCCCGCTGTTGTTCACCCAGCAGACCTTCTGCCCCGCCGTGATGGTCGCCGTGCTCGGGCTGAAGGTGAACGAGCCAGTCGCCGTGATGGTCGCGCTGGCTCCGGAGCTCGCACAACTCGCCGGAGGCGTGCCGCCGCCCCCCCCGTACGGTGACGTGGAAGTGGACCCGCCGCACGACACGAGCAGCACCGCTCCCGCGATCCCTGACACCAGCGACAGCCACTTCGACCGCATAAACCCTCCGGCGTGACACGTGGGGGACGTCGGACGACAGGACGCGCCTTACTACCCGCCGCACACGCCAAAGGGACCGCGACCGAAAATCGCGGATGTCAGGAAATCGTAAGCGAGCCGACGCGACTAGTGTCGCTCGCGCTCCACGGCGTCCGCCGCGAGACGCGGCGAGAGCATCGGGTAGCGCGCTCCGAACCAGCCGAGCGCCGCGAGAAACAGCCCGCCGAACAACAGCGCCACGCCGATCTCGGGAACGCCGAGGGCCGGCCCTGCCCCGCCGTTGATCGACGGCACGATCTCGAGGTAGCGCTCCAGCCAGATACCCACCAGGCTCACCAGCGCGAACGTCGTGAGCAGGGGCGGTGACTTCTTGGGCCTGACGCCGAGCAGGCCGATGAACGGCACGACGAACACCAGCAGGAACACCCACACGCCAAGCGGCCGCCAGGGGCCCATCAGGCGGTAGAAGATGAAGAACGTTTCCTCAGGCAGGTTGCCGTACCAGATCACCAGAAACTGCGCCCACATGAGGTACGCCCAGAAGACCGTGAACCCGAAGCACAGCTTGCCCAGGTCGTGCAGCTGCCTCGATGAGATCACCGCATCGAGTCCCATGCGCCGTCGCACGGCGACGGCGAGCACGGCGAGGGCCATGAGCGCGGCCAGGAAGCAGCCCATGAAGTAGAACGCGCCGAACAGATTGCTCACCCACCTGTGGGCGAGCGACATGATCAGATCGAACGCCAGGAGGCTGTATCCGAACGCATACGCGACGACGAGCACCGCAGCATCGCGCGTGATCGCGTCCCGGTTCTCGAGACGGTCCGCCGGGCGACCCTCGGCCAACTCGCGGACGTCCGGCCCAAGGTCGCGCTGCACGAAGCGCCACGACAGCCAGGTCAAGAGCGCATAGATGGCGCCGTTTCGGAGGAAGAACGTCTTGGCCGTGAGCCAGGCGCCCAGGTCCGGGCGCGGCTCGTGCAGCCAGCTGAAGACGTACGCGCGTCCTACGATGAAGCCGATGAAGAGCGCGAGGGAGACCCAGAGGAAGGCCGCCGCCGCCTCGGCCAGCCGGATCACCACCCCGGACCAGTGTCCCTTGGCCAGCTTCTGGGTCGCGGCGAACACCACCATGCCCTGCGCCAGCCCGGTCCAGAACATGAAGTTGAAGTGCCACGACTGCCATGCGCGCGCCGCGCCCCCGCCGGTGAACGTCCACAGGAACGCGGCGCCCCCGACCAGGGCGAGGATCGTCCCGGAGAGCGTGAACGTCCGGGCCGGGAAGCGCCGCGCCTTCTCGACCAGCTCGGCGCGCGACGCGCTCGCCGCGGTCATCGTCTTCCGGTAGGGCTCTTGGCCCCCGCCTGCAGCGTGCGCACGTAATTCACCAGGTCCCAGCGATCGGCGCCGCGCACCTTGTCGCCGTATACCGGCATCAGCCCCCGCCCCATCACCTGCCCGCTCACGATCACCGCGTAGATGTAGCCGTCGGTGCGCCGGGCGATCGTGTCGTTGACGAGCGAGCGCACACCGAAGAACGGCCCCCCCGCCACGGACGAGATCGGCCCGTCGCCACGGCCGGCCGCACCGTGACAGACCAGGCAGAAGGTCTCGTACAGGAACCGCCCGTGGTTGATCGACTCGGACGTACGGGTGCGGGGGTTTGCGAGCCGGTCGGCGGACTGCAGGCTCATGAGCGGCTCGGCGCCGGTCACCGGCACGGTGCCGGGTACCGGGGCGATGGGTCGGGCGTACGGCTTGATGCTCCGCTGGTGGCGCATGGTGGCAAACCAACCCACACGGTGCACGACGTCGTCGGGATTGCAGCCCAGAACCGAAAGGGCGGCAAGGGCGGCAAGGGCGGCAAGGGCGGCACACGACCTACGCACGTCGCACCTCTTCTGCCCCCGCGCCGCGCAGCAACGACTCGACCTGGCCCGCCCGCGCCGGCTCGCTCGGGACGAAGATGCCGAACTTGTCATTCGTGAAGCGCGGATCGTAGGCCACGGTCCCCAGGCGCCGCGCGGCGAACAGCGCGTTGAAGCCGATCCCGAGGATGGTGGAGAGCGCACCGAACAGCACCGTCATCTCGAACATGATGACGACGTACGGGGGGATGGAGCCGATGGGCTTGCCGCCGACCACCACGGGCCAGTCGTACGACATGTACAGCGTGAGCCAGGCGCCGATGGCACAGCCCGAAATGCCGCCGACCAGCGTGAACATGCGGACGGGGCTGACGGGCTGGTCGAGCGAGTCCTCCAGCTCGTGGCGCGGCACGGGCGAGTACACGGTGAAGTCGGTGTGGCCGGCCGCGCGCAATCGGCCGATCGCATCGACGGCTGCGTCCAGGTGGCCGAACACCGCCAACAGGCCCGGCGTGGGCGGCGGGTGGAAGATGGCGGCGAGCGGATTGACCAGCTTCACGCCGCCACCGCCTTGCCGCGCTTGGGTGCCGGCAGCACCTCCTTCACTTCCGAGATCGACACCGCCGGGAAGTTCTTCACGAACAGCAGGAACCACATGAAGAACCAGCCGAAGCTGCCGGCCATGATGCCCCAGTCAGCCCACGTCGGATTGTACGTCGCGTTGGAGAACCGCTCGAACGGCTCGCCCGCGAGCGACACGACGATGATCACGAAGCGCTCGAACCACATTCCGATGTTCACGAAGATGGACACGACGAACAACGCGATCACGCTGGTCCGGACCTTCTTGGACCACAACAGCCACGGCAACAGCCCGTTGCAGATGTTCATCGTCCAGCTGGCCCACCAGAACGGCCCGAACGCGCGGTACCAGAAGGCCGCGCGCTCGTGCGGATTGCCGCCGAACCAGGCCGTGAAGTTCTCGGTGCAGTACGACATACTCACGATCATGCCCGTGAGCAGGCACAGCTTCGCGAGGTTTTCGAAATGATGGACCGTGATAAGCTCTTCCAGGTGGAACAGCTTGCGGATGGGCACGAGCAGCGTGATCACCATCGCGACGCCCGAGTAGATGGCGCCGGCCACGAAGTAGGGCGCGAACAGCGTGGCATGCCAGCCCGGGACCAGCGCCATGGCGAAGTCCCAGGACACGACGCTGTGCACCGACAGCACCAGCGGCGTCGCGAGCGCGGCGAGGTAGAGATAGCCGCGCGTATAGTGGCGCCACTGCTCGTTCGTGCCGCGCCATCCGACCGCCGTCACGGCGTACAGCTTCTTGCGCCACCCCGTGGCCAGGTCGCGCACCGCCGCGATGTCCGGGATCAGACCCATGATCAGGAACACGGTCGAGACGGTGAAGTAGGTGCCGATCGCGAACTCGTCCCAGATGAGCGGCGACTTGAAGTTGGGCCACAGGCCGCGCTCGTTGGGATACGGGATCAGCCAGTAGAAGTACCACTGGCGACCGATGTGGATGAGTGGGAACAGGCCCGCGGTCATCACCGCGAACACGGTCATCGCCTCGGCGGTGCGGTAGACCGCGGTGCGCCAGCCGGAGCGGAACAGGAACAGGATCGCCGAGATCAGCGTGCCCGAGTGGGCGATACCCACCCAGAACACGAAGCAGGTGATGTAGACGGCCCAGTACACCGGGTGCGAATAGCCCGCGAGCCCCAGACCGTAGCGCAGCAGGAACAGCAGGCACGTGATCCCGACGCCGAGCAGCGCCACCGCCGCGGCGAGCAGGGCGAAGTAGCCCTTGCCCGGATTGCCGAGCGTGCGCGCGATGGCGCGGGTGACGAAGTCGTAGGTGACGCGCGCCGGCGGCGTGTCGGCCATCGACTCAGCCCTCCACCACGGCGCCGTGCACCACTTTCGCGAGGTAGGTGATCGCCGGCTGCGTGTTCAGGGCCGCGAGCACGTGGTAGCCGCGCGGGTCCCGGGCGAGCGCCGCGACCCGCGAGCTGGTGTCGCGCAGGTCGCCGAACACGATGGCCTCCGACGGACACGCCTGCGCGCACGCTGGCGTGATGTCGCCGTCCTGGACGTTGCGGTCCTCGAGACGGGCCCGGTTCTGCGCGCCGCGGATCCGCTGCACGCAGAACGTGCACTTCTCCATCACGCCCTTTTCGCGCACCGTGACGTCCGGGTTGAGCAGCATGTTGAGAGGATCGGGCCAGCTCTCCCACTCGCCCCCCTGCTCCGCATAGTTGTACCAGTTGAAGTAGCGGACCTTGTACGGGCAGTTATTGGCGCAGTAGCGAGTCCCGACGCAGCGGTTGTACACCTGGCCGTTCAGGCCATCGGCCGTGTGATACGCCGCGTACACCGGGCAGACCGGCTCGCAGGGGGCGTTGCCGCACTGCTGGCACAGCATCGGCGTGACGACGGCGCCCACGGGTCGGCCGGCCTCCCCGCCCGTGTAGTAGCGCTCGATCCGCAGCCAGCTCATCTGCCGCCGGCGCACCACCAGCTCCTCGCCCACGGTCGCGAGGTTGTTCTCGGCGTAGCACGCCGTGACGCACGCCGAGCAACCGGTGCACTTCGCCAGGTCGATCGCCATGCCCCAGCGCGGATGCGGATGCGCGTAATCCCCCAGGGACGCCGCGTCGTGCTGGGCCTCCGCCCAGTCCGCCAGCGCCCTGTCCGCATAGGGCGGCGTTTCCCGCTCCTGGAAGGCGTGCGCGCCTGGCTTGAGCTGCTGCGCCCGAGAGAGCGGCAGGACCTCAATCACCCCGCGTCCCTGCTCGCGCGCATCGCCTTCGAGCGTCGCCAGGCGGCGGTGGTCGCCGGTCTTCGCCACGGCGACGCTCACGGCGAAGGCACGCCCGCCGTAGGCGGTGGGTGCGTCGCTCAGGAGCTCGAACGCGTTGAACGAGCGGTCCTTGGCGTAACGGCCGTAGGCCTTGTGACCCTGCCCGGTCGGGACGGCCAGCACGTCGGGGCGGACGCCCGGGGTGATCCAGACGGGCGCCCGCAGCGCGCCGTGGCCCGACCGGAGCAGCAGGACGTCGCCGTTCGCGACCTGCCACTTCGCGGCGGTCTCGGGGTGCACCTCGACCCAGCCGTGCCAAGTGATCTTCGAGACCGGGTCGGGCAGCTCCTGCAGCCACGGCTTGTTCGCGCCCCGGCCGTCGTGCAGGGCAAGAGAGGGATACACCAGCAGCAGCGGCTGATCGGGCGAGGCTTGCCAGCCGGGGGCCGCCTTGTCGCCGGTGAGCGCCGGTGCGCGCGTCACATCGAGAGCGAGGCGTACGGTCTGCAGCGGCACGTTGGTGTAAACGCCGCCGTGCTGCAGGGCGTCGTCCCAGAACTCCTCGAAGCTCCGGCCGCGGCCGTACCGCCGGTGCAGCTCCTGCCACCGGCCCTGCAGATAGTCCTTGAACGTCCCGGGCCTGCCCGCGAGCCGCAACAGCACGTCGCCGGCGTGCATCGTGTTCGGGAACACGGGCGACATCACCGGCTGCTGCAGGGCGTGCACGCCGCTGCGCGGCTGCGAGTCGTTCCACTGCTCGAGCGGGTGGAGATCCGGGAGGACGAGGTCGGAGGCGGCGGCGGTTTCGTCGAGGTAGGACGAAAAGCTGACCTTGTACGCGGCGTGCCCGAGCGCCTGGGAAAACGCCGCCGGGAGCGAATGCGCCGGGTTGGCACCATGCACCAGCAGCAGCGCCACCCTGCCCGCGCTCAGGTCGCCCGTCAGGTCGGTGAGGTCCTGGAACGACCCAGCGCCCGCGAGGGCGTGGTTGGGACCGAATTGCACGGTCTTCCCCACCTGCCCGGCGACGTAGTTGAGGATGTTGACGGCGGCGACGATCTCCGCACCATTGGGGTACTGGGCCGCGATCCCGCCGGCCACGGCGAGGCCGCCCCGCGACGCGGCGAACTCGCGGGCGAGGCGCGTGATCACCTTGGCCTCGATCCCAATCGCCGCCGCGACCCGTTCGGGGGCGTGGGCATCGAGCGCGGCCCGCACGCGTCCCACGTCCGCGGGCAGCGGGGCGAGGCGGCGGGCGACGATCACGTGCGCCATCGCGAGCGCGAGCACGCCCTCGGTCCCCGGCGCCGCGGCGATCCATTCATCGGCGCTCATGCCCGTGAGCGCGAGGCGCGGGCCGACATAGACGAACTTGGCCATGGACGCGTCGCGGCCCCCCGTGAAGGCATGGGCCCGGGTGAAGCTGTTCTGGTAACCCACCGGCGAGAGCCACGTCTCCATGAAGTCGGCGCCGAACGACACGATGTAACGCGCGTTGGCAAAGTCGTACCAGGGAATCGCGGACGTGCCGAACGCGATGCGGTTCCCCGCGCGCAGCGCCTCGAACGCGAACGGCTCGTAGGTCACGTGCCGGCCGCCGACCTGCCTGGTCCAGGCGTCGACCAGATCGCCGAACGACCCGCTCTCGAGCCCCGTGACGAACGCGATCCCCTTGCCGCGTGCTTCCTTCACTTTGGCCTGCAGCCGTCCCAGGCCCTCGTCCCAGGACAGTTTCCGCCACTGGCCGTTTGCGCTGCGGGCCATCGGATCCGTGACGCGATCCGGGTTGTACAGGCCCTGCAGCGCCGCTTGCCCGCGCGCGCACAAGCGACCCTGGTTGACGGGCGACTCGGGGTTGCCCTCGAGCTTGATCACGCGGCCCTCGCGCACCTTGGCGTGCAGCCCGCAACCGGCCGCGCACTCGCGGCAGGTAGTCGCGTAGTAGGTGGCGATGCCGGGGACCTGATTCTCCGGCGGCACGAGGTACGGGACGAGTTGCTCGGTGGGCTCCGGGCCGATGCCGCACCCCGTCAGGGCGGCGGCGCCGCCGCCCGTGGCGCCCAGGACTCTCAGGAACCGTCTGCGGTCCATCGGGTCGGGCCTCAGTAGTGGCACAGCGTGCAGTCGCGCGACACGTTGCGCTGGAGGTGGCAATTGACGCACCAGCCCATCTTGAGCGTGGCCACCTGATAGACCTGCGGCATCGCGCGGACGTCCCCGTGACACGTGATGCAGCTCTCCGGGCCCAGGACTTTGATATGCCGCATGTGTGGAAAGCGCACGAATCCGGGGAGCGCGTGCACCCGCACCCAGCGCGGCGGCTGCTTGTTCACCCACGCCTCGCGCACCTTCTTGATTTCAGCCTGATGCGACGGCGTCGAGCCGCCGATCATCTGGTGGCAGCCGAAGCACGTCTGTACTGCGGGGATGCCGGGCTCGCTCGAGGCCGTCGCCGTGCTGTGGCAGTACAGACACGGCACCTGGTCCTGGCCGGCGTGGACGTCGTGACGGAAGAAGATGGGCTGTCGCGGACCCTTGAGTCGCCCCGTATCGCTGATCACGGGGGCCTTGGCGCTTGCGGCGGGTTGACCGGTTTGTGCGGCGGCGGGGACGGCGATCCACACGGCGACCGCCACGCCCACCCCGACCCTACCACCCCTCTTCGTCATCCGGAGCGCTCGATGGCGACTGGATCGTTGTGTGTGTGTGGAACGCCTCGCGGGCGCCGGAATGTAGCGCCGGCGCGGAAGCGCGCACAAGTAGGGTGCGGTCACTCCGGCCGCGCCAACAATTGATGTTTCAGCGTGACGACGCCGACGAACGCGTCGACCGCGTCCAGGTCGGGAAACTCCATCCAGCACCAGCGGACACCGCCCGCCATGCGCCCGTCGCGGACCGCCTGCCGAGAGGCGCGTGGCAGGCCGTCGGTCACGGCGAGCTCACGCTCTTCGCTCTCGCTCAAGATGAACGTGCCCGAGAGACCGGTCTCCATGGGATGGAGGTACGCGAGCTTGCGCCCGCCGACCTCGTACATCCACACCCACTTCCACGCCGTCCCCATGAAGACCACCTGCTCCGTCACATGGCGGAGCGCCCGGATCCCTTCGCGCGCCCGCTTGAAACGCTGGGCGGCCCGGGGCGGCAGGTCCTTGAGCGGCGCCTCGGACTTGGGACGCTTGCGAGGGCTGGTGTAGAGATTGGTCGCCCAGTAACCCGGCGGCTGGTGCTCGATCGGGATCATGATCACCTATTGTAAACGACGTGTGAGCGAACGGAAGCGCCGCTCGAGCGCGCGCGCTTCCGCTTGCCGCGTGGCGAGCACGCCCAGCCAGTCCCGGACGGCGGCCTCGACCTGCGCCGTGGGCTCGACGTCGGCGCCCTCGATCACGCCGTACAGGTCCACGAGCTGACCGTTCAGACGGGCCAAGCTGGCATCGCCGCTTTCCAAGGCCGCGGCCTGACGGTCGAGCGAGTCGAAGGCGGTCGCGAGTGCCGGAGCCCCCGCCTGCTCGCGCGCGCGCCCGACGGCGGCCCGCAATCCCTGCAGGCCCGCGAGCGCCACGGAGTCGCGCGACAGCGCGTCCACGACGCGCAACGCCAGCGCCAGCTGGCGACCGAGCGCTCCCGACGCCACCGACACACGCGGATCCATCGTCACGCTCAAGGTTCGCGTGAGCGTCGCCCCGTCGACCGTGAGACGGATGGTAAAGCGGCCGGGCAGGACCCAGGGACCACGCGGCTCGCGCGGCGTGGCGTGGTACACGGCCGAGATGGGGTACTCGTGCCGCAGGGCCGCGGGGGGTGGATAACGCAGATCCCAGACGACGCGATGCATCCCGGCGCCGCTGCCGACTACGGGCGACGGGCGCATCCACCACGACGGAATGTTCAACCCCGAGTCCTGCGGCGGCACGGTGTCGGCGCTCGAGAAGCGTCGCACCACGCTCCCGCTCCGGTCGAGAATCTCGAGTGCGACCGGCCCCACGGCGGGCCGCGGCAGATAGTAGTCGAGAATCGCGCCGTCGGGAGGATTCGCACCGACCGGCTCGTCGATCGGGAGCGGTGTGTCGGTGTTCTCGTTCCAGCGGACCCGGACGGCACCGGCGGGCCGGTAGAGGTAGACGTCCGGCGCCGCCGCGGCCTCACCCGCCTGGCGCAGCGGCGTGATGTCGTCGAGGATCCAGAAGCCGCGGCCGTGCGTGCCGACAACCAGGTCGCTGTCGTGTACGACGAGGTCACGCGCCGACGTGGGCGGCAGGTTGAGCCGCAGCGCCTGCCAGTGGCCGCCGTCGTCGAACGAGACGTACACGCCGCGTTCGGTGCCGGCGTACAACAGTCCACGCCGCGCGGGATCCTCGCGTACGGCGTTCACGACGGCGTTCGACGGCAGGCCCTGCACGATTTCCATCCAGCTGCGCCCGCCATCGCCGGTGCGATAAACGTGCGGTCGCAGGTCGGCGAGCCGGAAGCGATTCACCGCCGCGTACGCGACGAGCGTGTCGAACCGCGAGGCCTCGAGCAGCGCGACCTTGCTCCAGGGCGTGAGCGCGGCGGGCGTGACATCCGCCCAGGTCCGGCCGCCCGAGTGCGTCACGTGGATCAGGCCGTCGTCGGTGCCGACCCAGAGCAGGCCGGCCTTCCGAGGGGACGGCGCGACGGTATAGATCACCCCCCGGTGCTTACCCTTCTCGGGGTCGAGCGACGCGAACGCGCCGAGGTTCTCGGGCACTGCATATGTCGCGCGCGTCAGATCGGGACTGATGGTCCGCCAGCTGCCTCCGCCGTTGGTCGTCTGAAACAGCACGTTGGCGCCGAAATACAGCACGTGCGGGTCCACCGGCGAGAAGAGCAACGGCATGGTCCGGACCCAGCGGTACTTGCCGGCCCGCACGGGCTCGGGCGACACGTCCTGCACCTGGCCCGTGATCCAGTCGAAGCGGCTGACTCTGCCACCGTACACGATGGTGGGGTGCAGCGGATCGGGGGCGATGTAGCCGTACTCCTCGGCGCCGACCGGATGCCACTCCCGGAACGTGATCTGACCGTCGTTGGCCCGGCTCACGATCCCAACGGAGCCGCTCTCCTGCTGCCCGCCGTACACGCGGTAGGGAAAGCGACGGTCGGTTGCCACGTGGTAGAGCTGCGCCGTGGGCTGGTTGTACCACGAGCTCCAGCTCTCGCCGCCGTTCGCCGTCACCACCGCGCCCTGATCACCGGCGAGCAGGATGACATTGGGGTCGTCCGGATCGATCCACAGACGATGGTAGTCGTCCCCGCCGGGGGCGCCGCGGAACGCCGCGAACGTGTGCCCGCCGTCCACCGACTTCCACGTCACCACGTTGGCGACGTACACGACGTCGGGGTTGGTGGGGTCGACCTTGACCTCGTTGAAGTCGCCGTCCCGGCCCCACAGGCGCTCGTCGCCGTTCGCGAGGCGCCAGCTCTCGCCGCCATCATCCGAGCGGTACAGCCCGCCCCCCCTGGTCGCGCCGACCACGGCGTACATCCGAGCCGGAGCGCTCGCCGACGTGGCGAGCCCGATGCGGCCGAGACGCTCCGCTGCGCCGGGAAGGCCGGCCCCGACCTGTCGCCAGGTGGTGCCGCCGTCCGTGGACCGGTACAGCCCGTTCGCGGCCGACAGGGTCCACGAGCTGCCGATCTCCCACGGCGCCTGCCGCGCGGCCCACAACACCGCGAACACGGTCTGAGAGTTCGCGGGATCGAACGCGAGGTCCACCGCACCGGTGTTCTCGTCCTTGGCGAGCACCTGCTGCCACGTGTCGCCGCCGTCGGTGGAGCGGTACACACCCCGCTCGACGTTCGGTCCGTACGGAGACCCGAGCACCGCCGCGAACACGCGATGCGGATCCCGCGGATCGACCACGAGCCCCGGGATCTGGAGGCCGTTGGTCAGACCGAGGTGACGCCAGGTCGTTCCGCCATCGGTCGATTTGTAGATCCCGTCGCCGACCGAGAGGTCGGGACGCTGCAGGCCTTCCCCGCTTCCGACATAGATCGTGCGCGGATCCGATGGGGCGATCGCAATCGCCCCGATGGAGCCGGTCGGCTGATCGTCGAAGATCGGCGTCCAGGTGCGCCCGTAGTCCCGGCTCCGCCACACGCCGCCGTTGTTCACGCCGATGTAGAACACGGGCGGCCGACCCGGCACTCCGACCGCGGCGACGGTGCGGCCGCCGCGGAACGGACCGATCTGGCGCCAGCGCATCCCCGCGAACAGGGCCGGATCGTATTGTTGGGCCTGGATCCCGGACCGGAGCCCCGCGACCGAGAGGGCGCACAGCATGACTACCTGACTCGCACGAGCCACGGTTCGACTCCCGCTAGAGGGTGCGTGTCGCGGCACGGAAGCGCCCGGGGTCGAGCAGGCGCGCAACCGACACGCCCGGGACGCTCATCCGGCCGTCCTTGCTCATCGTCAGCTTGACCACGTCCGACGCTCGCCCGAACCAGCGGGCGCTCGGCTCCAGGTCCGAGGGATAGACGCACGACGGCTGCGCGGCCACCGCGATACCGGCCTGGGAACCGATGCCCGACTCCGGCATCGTGCCGGTCCAGAGCCGGGCGCCGCACTCCGCGGCTACGCGATAGATGCGACACGCCTCGGCCAGCCCGCCGATGCGATGCACCTTGATGTTCCAGACCATCGGCCCATCGAGCGCGACGATCTGGCGGGCGATCCCGGCATCGCGCAGCGTCTCGTCGAGACAAAGCGGAGTCTCGAGCGCGCGCGCCAGCCGCGCGTGGCCCACGAGCTCTTCCGGCGCGAGCGGCTGCTCGATGTAGAGCAGGCCGGCGGCATCGAGGGCGCGTAGGGCGCGCTCGTCGCCGGGCCATTCGTAGGCACCGTTGGCGTCTACCGTGAGGGGCAGGTCCGTCCCCGCCATCCCCGCGCGGGCGGCCGCGACGGCGAGCTCGTCCCAGCCGGGCGCGACCTTGATTTTCACCCGCCGGTAGCCGTGTTGCAACGCGTCGTAGACGCGACGTGTGAGCGTATCGGGGCGGCGATCCTCGGGGATCCCAAGCGCCACGCCGCAGGGAAAGCTCGTCGCCGGCGTGACGCCGAGCCGTTCGGCGACGAGCTGGGCCAGCCCGGTGCCGCGGCGATGGGCTTCCAAGTCCCACGCCGCCGTCTCGACCCCCGCGCGCGCGAACGGATTCCCCCGCACGTGCTGGCGCAGAGCGGCGTCCACGGCCTCCGGAGAATCGAACTCCCGTCCCGCCACCCGCGGCACGAGCACGCGGGTGAGCAGATCGCGCGCGCTGCCGAGGGTCTCTTCCGAGTAGAACGGCAGCTCGTCGGGCGCCGCTTCACCGTACCCGACGTGCCCGTCGTCGTCGTGGAGCACGACGACAATCGAGCGGCGTGCGTCGATCCGCCCGCCGGAGATGATGAACGGCTCCAGGAACGGAAGCTCCAGCGCGTGCAACTCAACCCGGGCGATGCGCATGGGCCCGCACGTCGAGGAAGTGCAGCTCGCCGTCGCGTCGGTCGATCTCGCCGCGCGCCTCGAGCTCCAGCATGCCGGCGATCAGTCCATCGTCCGGCGCGAACACGAGCGCATGCAGCGCCCGCGCGGTGCGCGATCCGTGCGTCGCAGGATACTGAGACAGGGGGAGCTGGAAGAACGTGTGCAGCTCGAGGCTCTCGCAGCCGCGGCGGGCGTAGTCGAGGATCATGCGGCCAGAGCAGATGTTGCCGGTGCCCGTTAGCCCCGGGAACCCCGGGCTTGCGCCCGGTGTCGGTGAAGTCTCGAGAACTCTTAGATTCCGCTCGCTCAAGTCCCAGCCTCCGTAAGCCACGCCTCGCTCGGCATCGAACAGTCGGTTGAAGCACACCAGCGCATCCGCCCCCGACCCTGCCGCCGCCCGCATCATGTCGAGTTGAAAGCCGTCGTCGAACCGTGCATTCATGAGCTTCACCGCCACGCGCACCGACAGCGGCGCCGCGGCGCGGATCCGGCCCGGCACTTCCCGCAACCAGCGAAGGATCTGCGCGCGATCGTCGGCGAGCGCGTCGCCGGCGAGCGTGGGTGAGAAGTCCTTTTCCACGATCAGCGGCGGCGTCCCCCAGGCCTGCGCCAGCCGGGTGGTCGTGTGGCGATATTCGGCGTCCCGGAACGGCTCGTCGAGCCGCGGCAGGTGGTACTTCACCGACGGCACCACGAGGGGCCCGCCGGCACGCGTCAGGTCCCGACCGGCGCGTACCAGGGCGACGTACTCGTCGAGCGTGCGGTCCCAACCCCGGCCTTTCCACGTCACGGTCCAGCCCGGCCGCCCGTCGGCGGCCGCGCGCCGCTCCACCCGCATGCGGGTTTCGTGAATCGCCCAGGCCGCCATCGCCCGCACCCCCGCGTCATCTTCAGCGATGACGGTCTTGAGCACGACGAACGCCAGGCCCGCGGCGGCGTCCTCCTCCAGCTGGCCCGCGTTGAGCGACAGCTGCCCGGAGCCCTTGCCGATGGGATGCGGCAGCGGCTCGCCGGCGTAGCGACCCGTGAGATCGATGCGATACGCGGCCCGCACGTGCGCCGCGAAGTCGGGCGGCAGCGCCCGCTTGAACCGCTCGAAGTCGTGCTCGAGCTTGGCGCGCACGGGCCGGTCGACTAGCCCCGGGACGATGCCCCAGGACCAAAGCGCGAGAGGCGAAATTGCGCGTCCGGAGTCCCGTGGCCTAGCACGAGCCGCGCCACCAGCTCGCCCAACGCCGGCCCATGCTTGAACCCGTGGCCCGAGCCACCGCCCACGAGCCAGGCGTTCGCTGCGGCCGGGTGGCGATCGATGATGAAATGCTCGTCCGGCGAGTTCTCGTACTGGCACACGCGCGCCTCGACCAGCGGAGCGTCTTTGAGCCCCGGAAAGCGGTATGCCAGGTAGTCGCGGGCGCTGCGTAGCGCCTCCGGCGACGGCACACGCTCGCCGGCGGTGGGGTCGAACGCCGGCCCCCGCGCGTCGTCCGCCACCTTGAACCCCCGCCATTCGTTCCCGGGGATCCCGTACATGAAGTGATTGGCGTGGTCGGCCCACACGGGGAGCGCCTCCTCGGTGAAGCGCGCGTCACCGGGCGGCGTGCCGAAGAAGAACACTTCCTGACGCGTCGCTCGCACGCGATCGCCGATCACCTCCGGAAACAGCTTCCCGAGCCACGGCCCGCAGGCGAATACGTACACGTCTCCCGCCAGCGTGCTGCCATCGCTGCAGCGCAGGGCCTCGCCCGGCGAGGGTGGTTGGACCGCGACCTGACGATACATGCCGCCGGCCGCCAGCAATCCCTCGAGTACCGCGGCACAGGCGCGGCGCGCCGTGAGATAGCCGCCGTCCTGCTCGAAGATCGCCCAGCGCACGCGCGCGCAGTTGATTTGCGGGTAGCGTTTCGCGGTCTCGGCACCGCTCAGCTCCTCGAAGCGACATCCGGCCTCCTTGAGCAGCGGCAGGGCGGCCTTCTCGTACGAATCGTCGTCCTCGACGAGCCACAGCACGCCGATCGGGTGGAGGAGACGCTGCTTCCAGCGTCGCTCGTGCTCCCGCCACAGCGCGAGCGCGCGCACCGCCATGTGCGTGTAGACCGCCCGCGGGCCATAGGTGGCGCGGATCACGCGCGTCTCGCCGCCCGAGCTGGCGCGGGCGTTGCCGGGCCCCCACGCGTCGACCAGCGTCACGCGGGCGCCGCCGCGCCGGAGGTACAGGGCGGTCCAGCCGCCGAACGCCCCTGCACCGACCACCACGACGTGCGGTTTCTGCTTCATGGGAACCAACCCTTTGAAGAGAGGGAGTGCCGCGCCCGCGGCGCACGCCTCGAGAAACGAGCGCCGGGGAAGTCGCTTCACGGCCGGCTGACGCGCGCGCCCCGCGCTTCCCGGACGGCCCGGCGCACCGCGTCCCGCTCGGCCGCCGGCAGGCTTGGCCCCCAGGGGTCGTCGCAGGCATCGTCGGGGATCACACCGTCGGCGGCCAGGGCCCACAGCATGCGGCGCACGTACCCCTCCATGGGCGGGACGAACGTCGCCGCGGCGAACCGGTCGCACAGGCCCGATAGGCGGACGAACTTCGCGAAGTCGCCCACGCGGAACGATTCGACCAGGGCGCTCTGGAGGTCCGTGAGCGCCGCGCCCATGCCGACCAGCGCCGCCTTCGCGCCCATGGTGAGCGAGTAGCCGAGGAAGCGATCCTCTCCCGTGATGAGCAGCTTGTCGGGGTGCTCGCGCATCAGACCGGCAATCCGCTGAAACGTGACGACCGAATCGAGCGTCGCCACCTTGATCCCGATCACGGCCGGCAGCGCGAGGACCGCGTGCAGCGTCGGGTTGTCGTACGCGACGCCCCCCGCCGCCTCGTACAGATAGAAGGCGATCACCGGCAGCTCGCGCCCGAGGGCCTCGTGGTAGCGCACCGGATCGTCGGCCTGCGGAAACGCCAAGATCGCGTCGGCCCCGCCGGCTCTTGCCTCTGCGGCCATTCCGATGCTCGCGGCGCCGGCGACGATCGCGCTCATGGGCAGCGCCGCGCGCCACGCGGCGAGCACCCGGCGGCGCTGGTCGACCGACAGATGCGGACCGCGTCCCGTGTGCGCCCACACCGCCACACCCGCCACCTGCTGCGCCGCCATCCAGCTCGCGTACGCGCCCAGCGCGTCGTCCGCCAGTGTGTCCCCCCGGAATGGGACGGGGACGGCGGGGACGAGACCCCATTCGAGGGCGGCGGTCGGGGGCGGTCGCGCGGTCAGCGCAGCAACCCCGCGCGGGTGTTCTCCGACTCGATGGCGGCGCGCCGCTCCGCCCCGAGATCGAGCAGATCGAGCTTCGCGACCGCGTTCTCCGGAATGCGGAGCGGCTGCCCGGTGCCGAACACGAAGCGCTCCACGCCCAGCGTTTCCACCAGCGTTCCGAGGTGATCCTCCGGCGGGCCCCAGATCCAGCTGATGTCCCACCAGATCCGCGCCGCCTCCTCCGGAGTCGACCCGAAGTGCACTTCCTCAATGAAAGCGCGATCCGCGTGCGTGATCAGCAGCCGCACGCCTGGGTCACTCCGGATCAGCGCACGCACCGCCGCGGCAGAAAGCTCACCCGCGCGGTCGTTGGGATGACGCTGGCGGCCATCCTCGAGGCGGACAGCCATCATGAGGGGCAGGTGCGCCGCGCCGCACGCTGCGGCAAGGACCCGCACCTCGGGCCCCGCTGGGTCAAGACCGTAGTGCGGCGGATCGCACCGCACGGCCGGCGCCCCACGGTCGGCCGCTTCGCCCAGGGTCGCCTCCCACCCGGCGAGCCCCGGGTGCACCGCAGGTACCGCCCGGAGCCGCCGCTCCCGGGCGACGGTGTCGTACAGCCACGCGTTTCCGTCCATCGGCTGGCGCCAGAAGAGGCTCGGCAGGTGGCTCACCCATGCCTCGTCGATGGCGGTGCGCTCGAGAGCCTGGATCAGCCGGTCGGGAGAGGTGCCCGGGACTCGGGCGTAGGGGTAGGCGCCGAGGAAGGCGTTGACGTCGATCCGCATCAATCGGCGGGGAATGCGCCGCGCGGGAAGATGCGCGCGGCGTTCTTCCATTTGACGAGCTCGAGCTGCGCGGGCGACAGCAGGTGCGTGAGGTAGCGCAGCTTGGCCCACCCGGTCTCCATGGTCAGGTCGGTGCCCCAGACCAGCCGCTCCACGCCCACCGACTCGAGGCACGCCTCGAGCATGCCGCCGTCCACGCCGCTCCCCGAGAGATCGACGTACACGTTCGACGCCGTGCGCAGGGCCGCGAGCGAGTGCTGCCAGTCGCCGCCACCTCCGATGTGGGCGAGAATGAACCCCACGCCCGGATGGCGCGCGGCCAGTGCGGCGAGCTCGATGCCGTCCGACGCCTCCTGTCCCGGCCAGTCCCGCCGGCGGTGCTGCCACACGTGCTGGAGCACGGGGACACCCCGCTCCCGGGCCAGCTCGCAGATCGGGTCGAGCAGCGGGTCGGTCGCGCGGCGGCTGGCCGCCAGCTTGATCCCCACCATGCCGGCGTCGAGGCAGCGCGCGATTTCGGCGCGCGCGTGGGCGGCGTAGTTGGGGTTGACGGTGACGTAGCCGCGGATGCGATCGGGGTGCTGCCGCTCGAGGGCGAGCAACGCGTCGTTGCCGTACTCCAGGTCCCGCGGCGAGGGAAAGTAGGTCGGCGATGTCAGGCCCCAGCTGCCGAGGATGGACGCCACGTGGTGCGTCACCCCGATCCTGTCCCCGGCGGAGAGCCGGCTGGCGTTGCGCTCGCGCCAGTCGGCGCGGGGCGTCCGGTCGTGGTAGAAGTGGGCGTGGACGTCGATGAGCATGCTGCAATCTGAGTCTCCAGACGCCGAGACGCCAAGCCTGTTGGCGACCTGACCGCTGTGTTCTATCTTGTTGTGCCATGCGAGCCCCACCTCCACCACCTCCGCGCGGGCCTACCCCGCCGCGGGGTCCGACTCCGCCGCGCGGACCTACGCAGCCCAAAGGCGGGCCGCCGCCCCGCCCCACCGTCAAACCCACCGCCAAACCCCGGCCGGCGCGCAAGCTGCCGGCATGGCTCATGCGCGCGCAGCGCCTGCTGTTGCAGCCGACCCAGGAGTGGGCCACGATCGCCGGCGAGTTCACGAACGTCGGCACGATCTACTGGCACTTCCTGGTGCCCATGGCGGCGATCGGACCGGTCGCGGCAACGGTCGGGGGAATCGTGTTCCGCGAGCGCGGCAGTCTGCTCACATTCGGCACGGTCCCGATCGGTCTCGGGACGGCGGTGCAGGCCGGCGTGCTCGAGTACGTGCTCAATCTGGTCGGCGTCTACGTGCTGGCCGTGGCGATCGACGTGATCGGGGGGTCCATCGGGGCACCGCGGAATCAGGTACAGGCCCTGAAGGTTGCGGCATACGGGAGCACCCCGTACTGGCTCGCCAGCGCCTTCGCACTGTTCCCGCGGATCGAGCCCCTGGGGATGCTGGTCGGGCTCTACAGCGTGCGGCTGTTCGCCGCGGGGTTGCCGCCCGTCATCAAGGCGCCGCGCGACCGGACGGCCGCGTTCACGCTGCTCACGAGCATCGCAGCCGTGCTGCTCGTCCTGATCATCACCGCGATCATCACCCGTTTGGTCGTCGCTTAAGCCCGCTGCCGGAACGCCGTGCGCGTCACCCCGCCCTCGCGGGCCAGGAGCGGCGCGGCGGCGAGCAGGCCCAACACCGCGAACACCACGAGCGCTGCGACGTCGAGCGACGGCGACAGCTCCCCGCCGTACCCCGCGCCCGTCCACGCGCCCAGCAGCGCGTGCTTCAGTAAATCCACGCCGTACGCCAGCGGGTTGACGTAGGCGACCATCCGCAGCACGGGCCCGAGGTGGCGCACCGGATACAGCGCCCCCGACAGGAACAGCATCGGAAAGACGACGAAGTTCATAACGCCGGCGAAGTTCTCCAGGGACCGGATGCTCGCGGCGAGCACCAGACCAAGCGCTCCCAGCGCGAGGCTCGAGAGCATCACGGCCGACAGGGCGAGCAGCCCGCCCGCGAGGCTGGGTCGCAGGTGAACGAGCGGCAGCAATAAGACGGAAACGGTCACGGCCTGCGTCGTCGCGAGCACGGTGGCTCCCAGCGCTTTGCCGAGCGCGATCGTGCCGCGCCGGATCGGCGCCACGAGCACCATCCGGAGGACGCCGGCGTCGCGGTCGGTCACGGTCGACAGCGCGGCGAGCAGCGCGCCGAACATCACCACCATCCCGAGCAACCCCGGCGCCATGTAGACGCGGTAGTCGATTTCGTTCCGCCCCGCGAACACGGCCGCATATCCCGCCCCTGCGAATATCAGCCACACGAACGGCCGCCCGACGCTCGCGAGCACGCGGCCCCGCTGCCGCAGGAAGCGGACGAGCTCGCGGACGACGATCCCGTACACCGCGCGCGTGCTCACGCGGCTCCCGTCTCGGCCAGCGGGTGGCCGGTGCGCGCCAGGAACACTTCCTCGAGGGACGCGACGCCCGTGTCGCGTTTGAGGTCGGCCGGTGTCCCCAACGCCGCGAGCCGCCCGTGGTCCAGCACGGCCACACGGTCGCACGGCTCCGCTTCCTCCACGTAGTGCGTCGTGAGCAACACCGTCAGGCCTGAGGCTTCGCGCAGCCGGCGGATCAGCTCCCACAGCGAGCGGCGGGCGCGCGGGTCGAGGCCGGCCGTCGGCTCGTCCAGGAACAGCACGCGCGGCTCGTGCAGCATCCCGCGGGCGAGGTCGGCGGCCCGGCGCATGCCTCCCGACAGCGTGCGCACCGGATCGTCGCGGCGCTCGCCGAGCCCGAACTGGCGGACCAGCGCGTCGATGCGCGGCACGGCGAGTCTCGCGGGCAGGTTCCACAGGCGGGCGGCGAAGCGGAGGTTCTCCTGCACGGTGAGGTCGCGGTCGAGCGTGGTGTCCTGGAACACGAGGCCGATGGCGCGCCGCACGGCGAGGTCGTCCTGGGCCACGTCGTGCCCCACGACCCGCGCCGTCCCCCTGGTCGGCGCGAGCAGCGTGGCGAGCAGATGGACCGTGGTGGTCTTGCCAGCGCCGTTCGGCCCGAGCAGGCCGAAGAACTCGCCTGCGCGCACGTCGAGGTCGAGCTGATCGAGCGCGCGGATCGAGCCGAAATCCTTGCCGAGCCCGCGCGCTTCGATCGCGGCGGCGGTCATCCTTTCGTTGCGAGCGCGCGCGACGCGGGGGCCGCGCGGTAGGTCCACTCCTCGGGTTGACGCTCGACTTGAGCGGCCCGCTCCACCTGCGCGACTGCGGCGTCGATCAGATGCCGATCGGGCGAGAGCGAGCACACCGGATCCGTGGCGCCCGCGTCGCCCGCGACCAGGAAGGCCTGGCAACGGCATCCCCCGAAATCCTGGGCCTTTCGCGGACACGAGCGGCACGGCTCGGGCATCCAGGCGTCGCCGCGGAACCGGTTGAACGCCTCCGAGTGCTCCCAGATCCAGTCCAACGGACGGTCACGCACGTTCTCGAACGTCAATGTGGTGATCCGGCCCGCCGCATGGCAGGGCCAGACTTCGCCCGCTGGCGTGACGGTCATGTAGGCGCGCGCCCAGCCACCCATGCACGGCTTGGGGAACTGCTCGTGATAGTCGGGGAGGACCCAGACGATCTCGAGCTTCGTCCCGAGACGGGCCCGCTCCCGCTCGACCACCTGCCAAGCCGCCGCGAGCTGGCCCTTGGTCGGCATGAGCGCGTCGCGGTTGTGGAGCGCCCAACCGTAAAACTGGGTGTTGGCGAGCTCGATCCGCTCGGCGCCGAGCGACTCGGCGAGCCGGATCAGTGCCTCGACCTGGTGGAGATTACGGCGGTGCAGTACCACGTTGACGGTCACGGGAAACCCCAGCTCCCTCGTGTAGTGGTAGGCCGCGATCTTGTCCCGGTAGGACGCGGTGCCCGCGATCTCGTCCGACAGCTCGGCATCGGCGCCCTGAATGCTGATCTGCACATGGTCGAGCCCCGCGGCCTTCAAGCCGGCCAACCGCTCCCTGGTGAGCCGGTAGGCCGAGGTGATCAGCGAGGTATACAGCCCCAGTCTATGCGCGGTGCGGACCAGCTCTTCCAGGTCCGGCCGCAACGTGGGCTCGCCGCCGGAGAGCCCGAGCTGCAGCACGCCGAGCGCTTTGGCTTCGCGGAACACGCGACACCATTCATCGGTCGCGAGCTCGCGCCTGAAGCGCGGGCCGGCGAAGTCGAGCGGGTTCGAGCAGTAAGGGCATTGCAGCGGACACTTGTACGTCAGCTCGGCGAGCAGCCAGAGCGGCCTAGGGTCCATATACCACCAGACCCTTCGCGGCGAGTCCGTCGAGAAACGTGGTAACGTCGCGTTCCAGCCCGCTCGCGCCGTACCGCCGCTCCAGCGTCGCGACGATGTCGGCGAGCGAGCGCGCTCCGTCGCACAACGCGAGGATCTCCGCACCCGTAGGGTTGAGTCCCACGAGGCCCTCGGGATAGAGCAGCACCTCACGGCCCCGCACCTCGTCGCGCTGGAGGCGCGCCTTGGCGTGCAGGCGGGGAGTCACCGGCCGCCTTCCGGCAGTGGACCCCGCTCCACGGCATCGAGAAGCGTCCACAGCACGTCGCACTTGAATTCGAGCGCGGCGACCGCGCGGTCCTGCTCGGCTGGACTCCGGAGCCGCTCGGTGACGAGACCGAGCGCGTACTCCGCGTCGCGGGGCGCCTGCTGCAGGCGATTCTCGAAGTACTGCAGGCCGTCGGGATCCACCCACTTGTAATGGCCGAGCATCGCCGCGAGCCGCTCCTTCACGATCAGCGGGGCGAACATCTCGGTGAGCGACGCCGCCACCGCCTCGAGCCAGGGTCTCGACCGGCAGAAGGTCACGTACGCATCCACCGCGAAGCGCACGCCGGGGAGCAGCCGCCGCTGCTCGAGCAGCTCGGGGCGCTTCACCCCCATCGCTTCGCCCAACCGCAGCCACGCCTCGATGCCGCCTTCCTCGCCCGGGCGCCCGTCGTGATCGATGATGCGCTGAATCCACTGCTGGCGCACCTCGCGCTCCGGGCAATGGGCGAGGATCAGCGCGTCCTTCACCGGAATGTTGATCTGGTAGTAAAAGCGGTTCGCCACCCAGAGCTGCAGCTCCTCGCGCGACAGCTCGCCGCGGTGCATCCGCTGGTTGAACGGATGCAGGTGATGATAGCGGCGCTCCAGCACCTCACGCAGCCGGTTCGCCAGCGAGTCGACCGACGCTTGCGAGCGCAGCGGTGCGCTCACAGCTCGAACTCCATCGCATCTTCTCCCACCGTGATCCCCGCGGCCTCGACCTGCGCCCGCTCGGCCGAGCCGCGGCACAACATGGGATTGGTGTTGTTGATGTGCACGAGCACGGTGCGCTTCGCGCCGAGCCGGGGCAGCTGCTCCAGGCTGGCCCCCGGTTCGCCGACGGGCAAGTGCCCCATCTCCCGCGCCGTCGGGGCGTCGCCTCCGATCACCGCGCGCAGCTCGTCGTCCGACCAAAACGTGCCGTCGAACAACAAGAGATCCGCGCCGCGCGCGACCCGTCGCACCCCATCGTCGATCGCCCCAGCGGTCGGCACGTACGCCAGCGTACCGCCGGTACGCTCGTCTTCGAGCCGCAGGCCGACATCGAACGTCGCCTGGGAGACCCCGCGGGCATAACGTGGTGGCCGCCGGGCGACGGCGGTGGCGGAACAGCAGATCCCGAGCGCAACGCCCGCATGATCGCTGAGCGGCATGGGCCGACCTTCGTCGAGCACGCGCGGCTCCACTCCCGAGTAGGCCGAGAGCACCCGGTAGAGCGGCCACGCATCGTCCAGCAGTGCAGTGACACCACCCGGAGCGTACACGGGCAACCGGGTAGCGCTCTCGCGCATCAGCAGGAGGCCAAGCGTATGATCGATTTCGCCGTCGGTCAGGATCACCGCGGCGATGCCCGAGCCGCGTCGGCCCCCTCCCCGGGGCCACAGCTCGTGGTGGGCGGCGAGCTGCGTGCGGAGGTCGGGCGAGGCGTTGAGCAGAATCCAGCGCGAGCCGTCCGCGCTCACGGCCACAGACGACTGGGTGCGGCCGCGGTTGTCGTGGCGGGCATCGGTGCAGTTGGGGCAGGCGCAGTTCCACTGCGGCACTCCACCGCCCGCCGCCGAGCCGAGAATGATCACGCGCATTGAACAAAGAGGCCGGGTTTGTCACCCGGCCCCTCTTCAGCTGTCCCAGCCTGGTTCAGGCGTTGCCGGCGTACGCGCCGACTTCCATCCCCAGCTCGACGACCTCGAATTCGGGCTTGGTCCACTTCATGTTGCATCCTCCAGAAACGATGGGGGTCGATCTCTAATGAACCACTCGTTCGGCAGTAGAAGCAGACGTCGTGCCAGGCGAGCCGACCGGGCAAGTCATTTCCCTCCAGGCGATTGGGTAGATCGTGACGGTCGCGAACCCACCTGCGACTGAGCCTTTTCACCCAATTGTGGGCGTAGTCACCCACCGAGGCCGAATTTCTTCAGGCGATATCGCAGCGTGTCGCGTGAGATGCCGAGGCGCTGGGCCGCCTTGGTCTGATTCCCGCCCGCCTCCCGCAGCGCCTGCTCGATCATCGTTTTCTCCCATTGCGGGAGCGTGGCCGTGTCCACCGGCTTCGCGGCATCACCGTGGTCGGTCCCGCCCACGGGCCGTGTGAGCGAGAGGTGCTCGACGTCCAACGTGGGACCCCGGCTCCACAGCACGGCGCGCTCGATCACATGGCTCAGCTCGCGGACGTTCCCCGGCCAAGGGTAGGAGAGCAGCAGGTCTCGCGCGGCGCCGCTCAGCTGGCGCACGACCTTCCCGTACTTGGCATTGAACTCGCGCAAGAAGTGCTCGGTGAGCAGCAGCACATCTTCCCCGCGCTCGCGCAGCGGAGGCACGTCGAGCACGATCACGGCCAGCCGGAAATAGAGATCCTTGCGAAACCGCTCTTCGCCCACCGCGCGCTCCAGATCGCGGTTGGTCGCGGCCATGATGCGGACGTCGACCTTGCGCTCGCGCACGCTGCCCACGCGCCGCACGACCCGCTCCTCGATGGCCCGCAGCAGCTTTCCCTGCACCGCGAGGTCCACGTCGCCGATCTCATCGAGGAACAGGAATCCTCCCTCGGCGGCCTCCACCAGGCCGGGCTTCGATTCCTTGGCGTCGGTGAAGGCGCCGCGCTCGTACCCGAACAGCTCGGCCTCCATGAGCGTGGCCGGCAGCGCCGTGCAGTTGACCTCGATGAACGGCTTCGCCGCTCGCGGGCCCGCGGCGTGGATCGCGTGGGCCAGGAGACCTTTGCCGGTGCCGGTCTCGCCGGTGAGAAGCACGGGCGGCGTCTCGTCGAGCGCCGCGACCTGCCGGGCCCGCTCAAGCACCGCGTGCACCGCCCGCGAGTCCCCCACCAGCCCTTCGAAGCCGACGTCCGTCGTGGCGCGACGACGGTAGTAGGACAACTCCTGCTTGAGCAGGCGCGTCTCGCGGGCGCGGTCGGCGAGCAGCTTCAGCTCTTCCAGGTCCACTGGCTTCTTGACGTAGTCGAAGGCGCCGAGCTTCACCGCCTCCACGGCGCCCTCGATCGAGCCGTAGGCCGTCAGCATGATCACCGGGATTACGGGATCGAACGCCCGGATCCGCTTGAGCAGATCGAGGCCGCTCATTCCGGGCAGGCGCACGTCGGCGAAGACGACGTCCGGCTGCAGGGTGGCGAGCAGCGCGAGCGCTTCCTCCCCGGTGCCCGCCACCTCGGCTTCATAGCCATGGTCGGCCAGGAACGCCTTGGCGGACCGGGCCAGCGACTGCTCGTCGTCGACGATGAGCACGGTGGAGCCGCTCACGCGATGCTCCGTGCCGGCTGTGGCGCGACGTCACCGCTCGCCGTGGGGAGCCAGATGCGTACCGTCGTGCCGCGCCCCAGGGTGCTCGTGATGTCAAGCCGGCCGCCGGCTTCCTCCACGTAGCGCTTGGCGATCGCGAGCCCGAGGCCCGTGCCCTCGGGCCGCGTCGTGAAGAAGGGCTCGCACAGGTTGGGGAGAATTTCCGGAGCGATGCCCCGGCCGTTGTCCGTGACTTCGACCACCACGCCACCCGCGCCCGTGGCGCCGGGCTCGGCCCGTGTGGCCACACCCAGTCGTCCGCCCTCCGGCATGGCGTCGAGTGCGTTCGACACGAGCTCGGTCAGGGCCTGCTCCAGCCGCATCGGGTCCACCTGGATCTCCGGGAGGGCGGCCGGAGCGTGGACCGCGAGCTCGATCTTGCGCTGGCGCAACAGCTCCGAGAATCCGGAGAGGGCGCCGTCGACGAGCGCCCCCACGCTCTCGCGCAACGGGTGAAACGGCGCGGGCCGGGAGAACTGCAACAGGTGGGCGATACGGAGATCGAGACGATCCACCTGTTCCACGATGGCATCGAGCTGCTCGCGGGCCGCGGGGACGTCGACGCGGTGCCGCGCGAGCTGGGCGGCGGCGCGCAGACTGGCGAGCGGGTTGCGCAGGCCGTGGGCCACCGCGGCGGCCATCTGGCCGATCGACGCGAGCTTTTCGGACTGCACCAGCTGGGCGCGCGACTGACGCAGCTGCTCGGTCATCCGGGCGAAGGCCCGAGCCAGCTCACCGATCTCGTCGGCCGAGCGCGGCACGATGGCGTGGTCCAGGTCGCCCCCGCCGACCACCGCCATCGCGTGACGCAGCTCGGTGAGCGGGCGCGCCAGGTCGCGCGAGATGAGCCACGACGCCAGCAGGCCCGCGACCAGGGCGAGAAACACGGTCGCCCACAGGACGCGGCGCTTGGACTCGACGATGGTCCGCATCTGGGTGACGGCGCCCTGCACGCTGAACTCGCGGGCCTGCCGATAGATCTCGCGGTTCACGCTGGCGAGCGTCGGCTGCAGGCGCTCGAGCAGCTCCCGCCGCGCGATGAGGGCCGCCTGGTCCCGCTGCCCGGCATCGTGCAGCGTGAAGACGCGCGTCGCGACCGCGCGGATGTCGGCTTCGATGCGGCGGACGCCGTCGGCGAGCTTGACCTCGTCCGGGGGTAGGCCCGCGGCCCAACGGTCGAGCCGGAAGTCCACCACCTGCTCGGTGAGCGGGAATTCCTGCTTGGCGGTGGGGTCACCGCCCAGGTAACGCCAGATGACCTGCGTCTGGTTGAACATCGCGTCTTCGACGTCCGCGTAGGTACGCGAGCGTGCCAGGCGCTGGCCCAGCGCTTCGAGCGTGCCGCGCTCCAGGGCGTTGGTCCGGATCGCCTGGACGCCGACGAACAGGGTCGGGACGACCATGAGGGCAAAGCCCAACAGCAGCTTGCGTTGCAGGGTCACAGCTCGATCGCTCTGAGCACGTCCTCCAAGATATCCAGCGTCCGGTCGACGGTAACCTCCTCGTGCGCCACGGAGACGAAATTGTACGCCGTCCGCTTGAACAGGAGCCCCCGCGCCGCACAGCCCCGCGCAACGTTCCGAGAGATATCCTCGCTCGCGAAATGCAGAAAGCACATCTCTGCGATCCCACCCACGCCGGTCACCACGTCGCCGTGCGTATGGTGCAAGCGACGGAGTCCATGCAGCAACCGCGTGCCCATCCTGTGCAGATGGCCGCACACGTCTTCGTGCGCGAAGACCTCGAGCGTCGCCTGCGCCGCCGCGAGCGCCACGCTCTCCGTTGCCAGCGTGGAGGAGATCCACGTGCGGGCGACGCCGGCCATCAGGTCTGCCCGGCCACCCACCAGGGCCAGCGGAAAGCCGTTGGCCATGGCCTTGCCCAGCACCGCGAGGTCGGGGCGCACGCCATAGCGCTCGGCCGCCCCGCCGATCGCCAGCCGGAACGCCGTCTTGATCTCGTCGAACACGAGCACCGCACCCACCCGCGTCGTCTCCGCGCGCAGCAGCTCGAGCCATTCGCGCGTGGGCTCGATCACGACCACCGGCTCGACGACGACGACGGCGAGGCGATCGCCGGCCTCGCGGATCAGGCGCCGGGTCCCGTCCACGTCGTTGAACGGGATCTCGCCGTACAGCGCCCGGGTCGCCGCGGGGATTCCCTCGCCTCCCTGCGACCAGTCGAGCCAGCCGTGGTAGCCGCAGCCGAGCACGCGCTCGCGCCCGGTGGCCACGCGGGCGAGCCGCACCGCCGCAGCCACGGCTTCGGCGCCGGTCTTCAAGAAGCGCATCTGCTCGAGCCAGGGGATCCGCATGGCGAGCGCGTCGGCCAGCTGTTCCTCGAGCACCGGCGGCAGCGGACCGGCCACGCCGGCGGCGATCGCCCGCTCGGCGGCGCGGTTCACCTCCGGGTGGCCGTAGCCCAGCGCCACGGCGCCGAGCGCCATCACGTAGTCGACATACTCACGCCCCTCGGCGTCCCACACCCGACACCCGGCCGCGCGGGTCATGCGCGTCGGCACGGCCCCGACCGCCTCGCCGCCGGCGGGGCCGAACAGCGCGTCGGGTCGCTTGCTACCGGTCGACGTGAACCCGGGAACGCGCCAGTCGCTCACCGTACTTCACCACCTCGATGGCCATCGCCCGCACGAGCTTTGCCTCGCGCTCGTCGAGCGGCGTCCGATGGATCAGCTCGCGCACCGTGCGCATCACGCCCTCCGCCTGCCGCGTCTTGAAGAACTCGATCACCCGCAGCGCCGCCTCGACGTCCGCGAACAGGCGCTCGAGCTCGCCGGCGGTCGCGGGCGGGCCCTCCCGCCGCGGCGCCTTGAACGGCCGGCTCTCGTCGCCCCGCGTCACGGCCAGCTCGTACAGCATCAGCACGACGGCGTGGGCGAGGTTGAGCGAAGGATACGCCGGGTTCGTGGGCATCGTGACGACGCGGTGGCACAGATCGAGCGCCTCGTTGGAAAGGCCTTTGTCCTCGCGGCCGAACAGCAGCGCGACCGGACCGGCATCCGCCTGGCCGAGGATCTCTCCGGCCGCCTCGCGCGGCCGCTGCAGATTGCGCTTGGCCGTGCGACCCCGCGCCGTGAACCCGACGACGTGAACACAGTCCGCCAGTGCCTCCTGCAGCCGCTCGAAGCGGGACACACGAGCCAGGACGTCCTGCGTCTGGTGCGCGATCCCGGCGACACGATAGGCGTCGTACTCCCGAGGGTTGACGAGCCGCAGGTCGCGCAGCCCGAAATTCTTGAGCGCCCGCACGACGTGGGCGATGTTGACGAGGTCCTGGGGCTCGTGCAAGACGACGGTGATGTTCATAGATCGGTGGAGATTGCGGATTGCGGATTGCGGAATGCGGAATTGCAGGGGAGGGTCGTTCGGGGCACGACACTGACCCTTACATTCCGCAATCCGCAATCGGCAATCCGCAATCGCCTCATCCCACCAACTCCAGCGCACCCATCCGCGCCACGTCCTGCCGATCCCCCCGCAACCACACCCAGCCGTTGCCGCCGCTCCAGACGAGCTGCCCGGCGCGCCGCAGCCGTCCGGGGAGCATCTCGTTCACGAGTAGATCGAAGCGCACGCGCCCGCCGACGTGCGCGCGCTGCCACTCGGGCCACGCCACGCCGAGCGTCACGCGAAACCCGAGGCCCATCCGCTGCCAGGCGCCCCGTACGGTGCGCGGGTCGGGCGGCGTGTCGCCGGTCGCCCGCACCCGCAGCGCGCGCCCCTCGGGCTCGGGGACAATCACGTACCCGACGCCCTCGTCCCCCTTCCCCCCTCCCTCGTCCCTCGCGAGATACACCTGCACGCCGTCCGAATGGATGTCCTCCGGCTCGTTATCGAGGCGCAGCGGCGGCGCGCCCGCCGGGCGGAAACAGACGTCGGGCTTGGTGACCTCGACCGCGAGGTAGAGGCCGGCATCATCCCACGCGGCGTAGGCGACGGCGGAGAAGTCTTCGGGGCCCGAATACGCCTCCTCGCTGCGGCGGTACTGGTCCTCCAGCTCGAGGCGGAGCGGTTCGCTCGTGTCGAAGCCGTCGAGCGTGCCGTCGAGCGGCGGCGGCTCGGTCACGCGCAGCGCGGCCGCGATCGCGGGCTTGGGGAGGTCCAGCTCGAGCAGCGGCGCGAACGGCGGCTCGGGCTCACGCCCGCCGGCGAGCCGCACGCGACTCGATCCCGCCGCGACCTCCCAACCCCCCGGGGTGGCGGTATGGCGGTGCGTCCCCCGCACGGTATCCACCTCGATCACGCCGCCCTGCGCGCGCACGCCTTGAACGATCGCCCCTTCGCCGAGCGGCTCGAGCACCGTGATGAAGCGGATCCCCCGCCCCGTGGCCCGCACGAGGTAGAACGTCGCCCGCTCCCCCGTGCGCGGCCGTCCCGGCCCAGCGGCTCGGAGCAGCTCCCCGTCGAAGTGCAAGAACGCCTTCAGCCGCTTGGGACCTGCGGCGACCTCGAGAAGGACTGGACCGGGAGCGTCGGCGGCGAAGCGCTCGACGCGCGACACGAACTCGTCCACCAGCTCACCCGCCGTCCACGCCCCCCGTCCCCCCTCCCCGGTCCCTGCGAAGTGCCAAGGCAGCTCGAGCAGATGATCGGAGCGGCTCCCGAGCTCGAGCACATCGAGCACGTACGCCGGACCCGTGATCACGCTGCGCGTGAGGTCGCCGTAGCGTCCGCGGACCCAGGCCCACTCGCCGGGAGCGTCGAACGCCTCGCACACGGCATCGGCCGCCGGCTGAGAGGTCCCGTCGAGCCGAGGCGCGTTGTGCGCCAGCGTCGAGCGATACCATAACAGGTCGCGGGAGACGTAACTCCCGGTGCCGGGGTCCGCGAGCCAGTGCACCCCGCCGGCGTGCAGCGTGAGATGCAGGCGGTCCGGGTGCCCGTGCCCGCCGCCGAACTGGCCGCACTCGAGGCTCACGTAGCGGTCGTGGCTCCGCAGCACCGCGAACCCCTGGGACTCGAGCAGGACGCTCTCGGGAGACCAGTCGGGCGCGTCGCCCGGGAGCTCGGGAAGCATGAAGAGCAGAGACCACCAGGACAACGAACGACGGGAAATGGGAAACGGGACACGCGGCAGCGGTGCGTCATGCAGGTAGGACTCGAACAGCTCCGGCTGAGGCGTCGGCGCTCGGTACACGGCCGCGAGCCAGCTCTCGAGTTCTCGTTTCCCGTTTCCCGTGTCCCGTGTCCCGACGTCCGCGAGCCCCACCTCCCACAGCTCCAGATACGCCGGTTGCGCCAGGGACACGCCGAACCACGAGTCCTTCCGCGCCGGATACGTGAAATCCGGCAGCGCAGTGCGCGTGGGGGCGAGCAGCGCCGCCCGAACCCGCCGGGCCAGCTGTTGGTCGGCACAAAGGTCCACCCCCGCCTCACGCGCCCATCCCGCCCCGATCAGCAACCCGCGCAGCGCGAACAGGTGGTAGTTCTCGCCTTCGTACCACATGCCGTCCCGCCCAAAGCCGCGCATCAGGTGCTCGAGCAGACCGGTGGGACCCTCGATAGCGCGGCGGGCGAGCTCCTCGTCCTCGAACCACACGGCGATGGCGGCGAGCGCGGCGTTGTTCCAGGTCTGGCGGTTGGAGAACGACTCGTCGAACTCGCCGATCAGATTGGCGGCCTCGTCGGCCACCTGGCCGACGCCCCGCTCGGTCGCGTCGTCCAGCTTACCCGATTCGCGCAGCAGCACGGCGGCGGCGAGGTAGTTGCAGATCCAGATGGATTCGAGGTATGTCGAGAAGAACAGCCGGCTCGGCCCCAAAACGTTATCCCGGTTCGGGAATTGCCAATAGCTCCGGGCGTAGGCCCGGAGGATCTCGGTCGCCCGCCCCGCCGCCGCGGCATCGCCATCGAGCGCGGCGAGCGTCGCGAGGTGCGCCGCACGCTCGGCCAGCCACAGATGCTGATGGCGCGCCCAGTTGCGGTCGTGCCGCTCGCCGCTCTGAATCTGGCGGCAGCGCGGGCAGCGGTGCGCGCCGGGGCTCCACGGATCGAACACGAGCGTCGCGCCATCCTCCGGGCAGACGCCGCCGTCGACCGACAGCAAGGCCTTCGCCTGAGGCAGCGGCGGCATGCGCGCGAGCACCGGAGCCGCTCGCTCGCGCAGGTGCGCGAGCAGCGCCGCGAGATCGGGCGCGTCCGCGATCTGGGCCCGCCGCGCTGACAGGTGTTCCGCGTTTACCACGCCCGCACCCCCTCGCTCGCCCAGCGTACCGGGAGCAGCGTGGCGCCGGCCGCACGGGCCGCGGCGCTCACCGATCCCGGCTGGTCCCCGGTCACGAAAAACATGCAGCCTCCGGCGCCCGAGCCGGCGGCTTTGCCTCCCAGCGCGCCCGCGGCGGTCACCGCCCGCTCGAGGCGGGCCATCTCCGCCGTGCACATCTCGGGATCGAGCGCCTGCTGCTGGTTCCAGTTCTCCGTGAGGAGCTCGGCGACGCGAGTCGGGTTCGAGGCCCGCAGCGCCTCCGCCATGCCCGCGGCCACCTGCTTCATGGCGCGCAGCGCGTCGGTCACACGTGGATCCCCGCGCTCGTACGCCGCCACGACCCGCGCGATGGTGGTGCCCGACATACGCGACCGTCCCGTGTAGCACAGGACGGTGCGGCGCTCCAGGTCCGCCGCGAAGGCGGGGTCGAGCGTGATCGGCTCCACGCCGACGTCGGGGTCGCGAAACGTGAGGTGCTGGAACCCACCCAACGCCGCGGCGAACTGATCCTGCTTTCCGCCGGGGATCCCCGCCTCGACGGTCTCGAGATACCACGCGTGCTCGGCGATCTCGCGCTCGGACAGGTGGTCGGCGCGCGCCAACGCCAGCGCGCCCACCAACGCGACGTCCATCGCTCCCGAGCTGCCCAGACCAGACCCCGGGGGCGCGTCCGAGCGCGTCGTGAGCGTGCAGGGGCTCTGGACCGGAAACATGCGGAGCGCCGCCTTCAGGAGGTCCAGCCTGCCGTCCAGCACGAGTCCGCCCGAATCGACGCATTCGAGCTCCTGCCCCAAGTCCTCCGACACGAGGCGGATCCGCGGGCCGCCGAGCTTCACCTCGACGTGGGCCGAGAGATCGATCGCCGCGCTCACCACCACGCCGCCTTCGCGGGTGGAGAAGGGCGGGACGTCGGTCCAGCCGCCCGCGAAGTCCAGGCGCACGGGCGCCGCCGCTCGGAACGCCGACGGGAGATCGCGCCGCCTCACGGCGCGGTCCGCCACGCCGTGACCGTCGCGAGCTCCCCGCGCAGGTCCATCCGCACGCCGTGCACACGGCGGTTCATCCCCTGCAGCCCACGCCCGTGATAGAGGAATGCGACGGGCAGCGAGTCGCGGAACATCCGCTGCGCGAGCGCGGGATCGGGGGGCACGCGCAGGCCCGCCTCGTCGGCGAGCGTCGTCAGGTACCCGAGCCCCGCATCCCCTGGCGTACCCTCCACCGCGGCCTGAAAGTCGCGCCGCCGCGCATTCACCCGATCGAGGAACGCGGTGAGCTCGAGCTGGCGGATCGCGACGTCGAAGCCGACGGCGGCGAGCCGGGCTTGGATCATCTGCTCGAGGGCCGCCTCGCCGCTTCCGACCGTGAGCAGCTCGAACGCGACGCGCCGTCCCCCGAGCAGCCTGCGCGCCGAGTCGGCATCGACTGGGAGCGGGCGCGCCGGGACGTAGCCCGGCACGCCTGGCGGCACGGGACCCTCGGCGACGCTCCCGAAGCCGTACAGATACCCCTCCACGATCTCGCGGCGATCGAGCGCGAGCGCCGCGGCGAGCCGCACGCGAGCGTCGTCGAAGGGGGGACGACGCATGTTGAAGACGATGCCGTACGGGGAGATGAGCGGGTAGTCCAGCACCGTGAGGGTCGTGTCCTTGCGCACGAACGCGACGTGCGCCGGCTGGATGCCGGCGAAGTCGATCTCCCCCGCCGTGAGGGCGGCGAGCTTCGCGGTCGGCTCGTCCACCACGACGATGATGAGCCGTGCCAGCGCGGGCGGCCCGCCGAGCGCCGCGGGGAAACCGGAGTCGGCGGCGAATACCCAGCGCCGGTTCGCTTCGTGCGCCACGAAGCGGAACGGCCCGTTCCCGATCGGATGCTGGTTCCAGGCGGCGCGGCGCAGCTCCGCGCGGGGAATCGAGTCGAGCAGGTGTGCCGGGAGAATCGCCAGGTCGGTGAGCACGTCGGGAATGCCGCGCTGCGCATGAGCGAATCGGATCACCACGGTCGAATCGTTGGGATCGTTGACGAACGCGACGTCCGCGAAGTCGGTCGTGCGACGGTATCCGGTCGCAGGGTCGCGCGCCGCGGACAGCGTCCACACGACGTCGCGCGCGGTGGTCGGCGCGCCATCCTGCCAGCGCACGCTCGGCTGCAGCCGGAACACGAGGCTCTTCCGATCGGCCGACCACGTCCAGGCGCGCGCGAGGTAGGGCTGCGGGACCAGCGCGGAGTCGTAGCGCGCCAGAGTGGTGAGGAGCACATAGCGCTCTACTTGCTTGGCGAGTGCATGCTCGGTGAGCAGCGGGTTGACCGTCTGGAGGTCCGCGCCCGAGGCGAACACGACGGTGCGGCCGCGGCGCGCGGCCCGGCCGCCGCACGCCGCAGCCATGGTCGCTACCGTCCCCAAAGTCACGAGCCCGGTCATCCGTCGCAGCACGCCCGCATTCTAGCGGGCCTCGCGTGGTCGCGCGAGATTCGGCGCATGGTTCTACCGCTGGTACGCCGTGCCCTGGCCGGCGCGGCCGTCGTGACCGGCGTGGTCGCCCTCACGTTTTTGCTGCTGCGGCTCGCGCCCGGCGATCCCGTGGAGCGGCTGCTCGGGCCCGCCGCCACCACCGAGCAGGTGGCGCTCCAGCGCCACGCCCTGGGCCTCGACCGTCCTCTCCCCGCGCAGTTCGTCGCCTGGCTCGGTCGGTTCGCGCGCGGCGACTGGGGACGGAGCATCGTCACGGGGCGCGCCGTGCGCGGCCTGCTCGGCGACGCCGTGCCCGCGACGCTCGAGCTCGCGGGGCTGTCGCTGGTCTTGACCTACGTCCTCGGCAGCGCGGTCGGCGCGGTCCAGGCGAGCGCCGGTCCCCGGTTGGACACGGCGCTGTCCGTCACGACGGTGACCCTGTTCGCGCTGCCGGGCTACTGGCTCGGCCTCGCGTTGATCATCGTATTCACGTACTGGGGGCGCGCGCTCCCCGCGTTCGGCGCGGCCGGGCTCGACGCCGACGCCCTGGCGGGGTGGAGCCGCGTCGCCGACCGCCTGCGCCACCTCGCGCTCCCGCTCGCGACCCTGACGCTGATCGGCATCGGCGGCACCGCCCGCTTCGTGCGCGGCGCGATGCGCGATGTCCTGAGCCAGCCGTTCGTGCGGGTCGCGCGCGCCAAGGGGCTGTCACCGTTCCACGTTACACGACGACACGTTGCACGAAACGCCCTGATTCCCCTGGTTACGCTGCTGGGACTGTCCCTTCCGGCTTTGTTCTCCGGCACGGTGTTCGTGGAAGCGGTGTTCGCCTGGCCCGGAGTGGGACGCCGGCTGGTCGAGGCCGTGCAGGCGCGCGACTATCCCGTGGTGATGGGCGCGACCGTGGTCAGCGCGGTGCTCGTCGTCGTGGGGAATTTCCTCGCCGACGTCGCAGCGGCGTGGATCGATCCGCGCGTCCGGCAGGCGTCGAGGGGAGACGTGCGGTGAGACGGTTGCTGCGGGACCGGCGCGCGGCGTTCGGCGTGGCCGTGCTCGCGATCGTCGCCGGCGCGGGGCTGGCGGCGCCGCTCGTGACGCGCGGCCGGCCGACGACGCAGGGCGACATCGTCGCCACGCGCTTCCTGCCGCCGCTCGCGGGCGATCGTGCCGGTGGCTTCCATGTGCTCGGCACCGACCGGTTCGGCCGGGACGTGTGGACGCGCCTCGTGTATGGCGCGCGCGTGTCGCTCGCGGTGGGGACCCTCGCCGTGCTGCTGTCGATCGCGCTCGGCGTCGCGGTGGGCGCGGCGGCCGGCTTCGGGCCCGGCCCGGTGCAGCTGCCGCTGCTCGCGCTCACGGACTTCGCGCTCGCGCTGCCGCGCGTGGTGTTGCTGCTGCTGCTCGCCGCCCTGTGGCGACCGAGCGCGGCGCTCGTGGTGATCGTATTGGGACTCACCGGCTGGATGCCCGTCGCCCGGCTGGTGCAGGCCGAGGTGCGCTCGCTCGCGGCGCGGCCGTTCGTCGAGGGCGCCGTCGCGCTGGGATTGTCCCGCGGTCGCGTGCTCTGGCGCCACATCCTCCCCAACGCGCTCACGCCGGTGATCGTGGCCGCCGCGCTCGGGCTGGGCAACGCCATCACGCTCGAGGCCGGGTTGTCGTTCCTCGGGCTCGGCGTCCAGCCCCCCGCGCCCTCCTGGGGCAACATGATCACGTCGGGCCGGGACACGCTCGTGAACGCACCGTGGGTCGCCGCGGCACCCGGGATGGCGCTCGTATTGGTCGTCGTCGCGTGCACGCTGCTGGGAGACGCGCTGCACGATCGGCTGGACCCCGAACGGCGTTACTCCCTCACCCTTCCGCGAGCTCCTTCAGTACGGCCGCGTTGAGCTCGTGCCCGCCGGCGAAGGGCATCTCCCGATACGGGATGTCGTGCGCCCCGAGTCGCTCGGTGACTCCGGCGAGCACCTTCGCGGTGATGTACTCGTCGGCGCGGCCGTACACGAGCGTGAGGCGCGCGGCACGCAGCCGCCCAGCGGACGCTGCGCGTGCGAGATCCAGATCCGGCGGAAACTCGCCGCCCCACAGCACCACGCGATCGATTCGCGCCTTGCCCATCGCCGTCCAGCGGCTCACCGTCGCGGCGCCCTGCGAGAACCCCAGCGCGTGCACCGTCACGCGCGCGCGATCGAGCCGCCCGAAGACGTCGTCGTACACGGCGTCGAGGTATGGTACATAGTCCGCGATCTCGGCCAGGCGATCTTCCCGGGTCATCCAGCTGGCGCCAACGCGCCGCTCGGTCGGGCTCTCGCTCAGATAGAACCGCGATAGCCCCTCGGGCGCGACGACATAACGCCGCCCGTCGTCGAGCACCCGCAGCTTTTCCAGAAATCGGGCCGCCAGCTGCCCGTAGCCATGACACGCGAACCAGACCTCGGCCACCCCCTGCGGCTTCTCGCCCAGGGTGAAGTACCGCGCGGTACGCGACACACCGATGTGGTGCTCGTGCATCCCCCTACCCCAATGCGGAATGCGGAGTGTGGAATGCGGAATATAAAGGTGAGCGTCTCGTCGCGAGCGAATTTCCATTGCCATTCCGCACTCCGCATTCCGCATTCCGCACTCACGTGACCAGGATGGTGACGACTTCGTGCGGCTCCGCGGTGAACCGCACGACCTTCCCCCGCCCCTCGAGCACCAGCGCCGTCGATTCGCGCTCATCGGCCCGCACCCGATGGGCGCTCTTCACGCCTTCGGCGAGGCGCCACGCACCCGCCGCCGCGCGGCCCGTGGCATTGTAGCAGCGCAGTACCAAAGGCGAGCCCTGCTGCGCCGGCTTCACCGCCGAGAGGACGAGTCCCGACCCTTCGAGCACCACGTCCACCGGCGCCACGGCGACCTCCACCGCGTCCCGCAACCAGAAGCCACGCAGCGGCACGAACGCGTCTTCCCACAGGGCAGGGATCACGTCGCCGCGCTCCAGCTCGGCCTGGGACAGGGGCGCGAGCGCCAGCGCGCTGCGGCTGTGCCCCAGGCATTGAGCCAGCGGCGTGGCGGTCGGCCAGCCGGCGTGTCCCGGACGCGTCGGCAGATCGCCGCGCGACAGCTCGCCCACCGAGCGGAGCAGCGTGTACAGGAGATCGCCCCCGGGCGTCCACTCGTACTCGAAGAACCCGGGTGCGAGCAGGGCGAGCCCGCGCGGCCCGCTCGCCGCCGCGACGAATCGCTGGGCCGGCGCCGTGCGCACCGGCGTCTCGAGCGGATACGCCGCCGCAGGAACCGCGACCGCCGGTCGTCCGACCGCACCGAACGCCGTCCCGGCCACGGCGGCCGTGCCCGCGAGGGCCGTGGGCACGCGTGCGCGCAGCCGGTGCCACGTCGCCTGATTGTCGATGTCGACGATACAGCGCACCATGGGGCTGTCGGCGTGCAGGGTCACAACGAGCCGCACGTGCACGCTCCCGGGACGACTCTGCGCGACGCCCTTCCGGGCGCGCATCTCGAACGTGATCTCAAGGGAGGCAACGAGCGGGCCGGCGGCGAGCCGCCGCACCGTAATGGGCCCGGCGGCGCGCGCCACGCGGTCGCCCGCCGGTGGGCAGTAGCTGTAGGTGTCGCCGGCGTCGCCACCGTCTTCGATCCGCAGCATATCGGCAAACCGCTGCCCGCTGCGCCGATCGTGCAGCGCCAGCGCGCCCGTGGGCTCGACCGCCACCTCGATCCAGTGATTGACGAGCGAGCGCCCTTTGACCTGCACGCCCTCGCCGCTTGGTCGCGCTCCCGGCGCGGCGGCGCCGCTCTTGATCGCCACCGTCGCCAGCCCCAGTCCGGGCAGGGGAGGCGCCCGCAACGCGATCCGCACCTGGTCCACCTCGTCCTGGTCGGGGTAGTGGCGCAGCGCATCGAGTCGCTCGCCCGCGATGCGCCGGTCGAGCACCTGCACCGGAATCGCGCGGCCGTCCGCCGTCGCGAGCATCAAGGGCCGGTAGCCCTCTCCCATCCGGGGCACCCGGCCGCCCGGCGGCCCGACGAGCACATCGCGCCGAAACAGCGTGACATCGGCGAGCGCCACACCGCGCCGCGGCCGTGCCGCCGGATTCCACAGCACCAGCGTGGGCTGCGCGTCGGCCGGACGCGCGCGTGCCGCATCGGGATCGTGATGCGCGAGATCGTGCACGCTGCCGCGCACGATCTCCGACGCGAGCGCCTCGACGCCGCCGAGGCGCGCCTCGAGCGCGCGCGCCACGACGTCGCTCACGCAGCCGGCGATGCTATCGTGAAACTGACAGCGCACCAACCCGCGCCACGCGAGCTCGAGCAACGGCCGCCGGTCGCGACCGCTCGCCCGGCGCGCCAACGCCGCGAGCGGCTCGGCCAGCCGCGTCAGCGTCAGCTCGGCCTCTGCGTAGCGCCGCTTGAGGGGGGCCCGGGTCGCATGGACGCCCTGGAGCGTCCACGCATACCGGTACGACCAGCGCAGCTCGCCCGCGAGCGGCGCGGCCTTCGCCCCCTCGGCGACCGCCTGGAAGAACTCGTCGAGGCGCGACACGCGGAACGCGCTCTGGGGATCGAGCTCCGCCAGGAGATCGCGCAGGCGAGACAGCTCGGGATGGGCCGCGTGATGATCGGCCCCGATGAAGACGGGAATGTGCTTGCCGGCGGCGCGCGCCACGAGCGCCCCGCGCACCGGCGCCCACGTGGCGAACACGCGCTCGGCGTCGGTCGAGAGCGTCGCGCCGACCTCGTACCCCGCGGGCGGCAGGTGCCACAACAGCACCTCCTTCCCGTCGAGCCCGCGCCAGCGATACAGGTCGTGCTCCTGCCCGGCCTCTCCGCCCAGGCCGCGCCACACGACCCCGTAGCGGATCCCGAACTCGCGCGCCAGCGTCGGCCACGCGGCGGGATGGCCGAACGCATCGGGCGAGTACAGCACGTCGAGTCGGCCGCCCCAGCGCTCCGCGTCCGCCGCGCCCAGGAGCAGGTTCCGCACGAGCCCCTCGCCCGAGGGAATCTGTTCGTCGGGGAGCACGTACCACGGCCCGACCTGGAGCCGGCCCGTCTTGACGAGCCCCTTGATGTCGCTCTCGCGCTCGGGACGCGCGCGCACGTAGTCCTCGAGCAGCACGGTCTGCCCGTCCAACAGGAACGTCCGATACGCCGGATCGCGCTGCAGCCGTTCGATCAGGTCGTCCAGCACGGCGACGAGCCGCGCCTGGAACGCGGCGCGCGGCAGATACCACTCGCGGTCCCAGTGGGTGTGGGGGATGAGGTGAAAGATCAGGCCGGTCATTGGCGCTGAAGCCTAAGGGGATGACGTCGTGCTCGCGAGCGGCCATATTGCCGCCATGCGTATCCGATCTCTGCTCGCTGTGCCGGCGCTCGCCGGCCTCGCCTTCCTCGCCACCCGCGTCGTGCCCGGCCGGCAGCGCGACGGCACCACCCTGTTGCCCTCCGGGTGGCGCATTCGGCCGGCCGGCCGGAGCGTGAGCGTGGGCACGCTGCCGCTCGGCCTCGTGACGCTGTCGGACGGCTCGCTGATGGTCGCGAATAGCGGCTACGGCCCGAATGGGCTGATGCGAATCGATCCGGTGAAGGGAGCGATCGTGTGGCAGACCAAGCTCCCGGCGTGGCTCGGCCTCACGCGCTCGGGCCGCGACTGGCGCGACACGGTGTGGGTGAGCGGCGCCGGGACGAACCGCGTGTATCGCTTCGCGTGGGAAGGCGGCATGACGTGGACCCTCGACAGCGTCCCGCTCGCCGACGCGAGCGCCCGCCTCTTTCCCGGCGGCATCACGCTCGTCCCGCGACGCGGGCTGGTGGCCGTCGTCGGGAACCAGAGCGATTCGGTCTACCTGCTCGACGCCGCCACGCTCGCCCGCCGCGGTGCGATCGCGGTCGGCCACCGGCCTTACACCGCCATCGCCGACTCCAGCCACGTGTACGTCAGCGATTGGGGCGACTCGACGGTGAGCGTGATCGATCTGTCCGCCAATCCCGCCCGCCGGACCGCCTTGACCGTGGGCCCGCATCCCTCGGCGCTCGCGTTGCGTGGCTCGGACCTGTACGTCGCGCTCGCGGGGGCGAACGGCGTCGCGCACCTCGACCTGCGGACGGGGACCGTCGTGGAGCAGATCACGGTGGCGCTCTCCCCCCACGCGCCGACCGGCAGCGATCCCAACGCGCTGGCGCTCTCGCCCGACGGCCGCACGCTGTATGTGGCGATGGCCGGCAACAACGCGGTCGCCGTGGTCCAGATCGGCCGGACGGGCATGCAGGTGGCGGGGCTGATCCCCGTGGGCTGGTACCCGACCGCGGTGACGACGGCAGCCGACGGTCGCACGCTGTTCGTCGCCAACGGCAAGGGTAACGGCTCCGGCGCCAATCGCGACGGCACCTACATCGGCAACGTGATCACGGGCTCGGTCTCGATCGTGCCGATTCCGGACGCCGCGACGCTGGCCCGCTACACCCGCGAAGTCTACGCGCTCAGCCCGTACTCGAACCCCGGTGTGCGTCCGACCGTCCGACCGTCCGACCGTCCGGCGCAAGTGAAGCACGTCGTCTACGTCATCCGCGAAAACCGCACCTACGATCAGGTGTTCGGGGACGTGCGCGACGGCAACGGCGATCCGCAGCTCGCCATCTTCAACGACACGATCACGCCCAACGCGCACGCCATCGCGCGCCGCTGGGTGCTGTTCGACAACTTCTACGTGGACGGCGAGGTCTCGGCCGACGGGCATGAGTGGTCCGACCGCGCCTTCGCTGGCGATTACAACGAGAAAACCTGGCCGCAGATCTATGGGCACGGACGCAAATGGGACCTGGACGATGGCGACGACCTGGTCAACCCGCACGGCGCCTATCTGTGGGACGCGGCCCGTCGCAAGGGGCTGTGGGTGGTGAATTTCGGCGAGCGCGCGGAAACCGACTCCGGCCCCGGCGGCGCGACGCACACGACGCTGTCCGGTCTCGACAGCATCACGGTGCCGAGCTATCCCGCGTTCCGGCTCGAGATCCGCGACACCACACGCGCGCGGCTCTTCGCCGACTCGATCGCCAGCTGGGATCGCCAGGGACGCTTCCCCGACCTCGTCTTCTTGTGGCTGCCGCGGGACCACACGTACGGCCGCGACGGCGGGCGGCCGACTCCACGCTCGATGGTGGCCGACAACGATCTCGCGCTCGGCCAGGTCGTCGAGCGACTCACCCTGTCGCCCGCCTGGGCGTCCTTGGCCGTGTTCGTCCTGGAGGACGACGCGCAGAACGGGCCCGACCACGTGGACGCGCATCGCTCGGTGTTGCTCCTCGTGTCGCCCTACGCGAAGAGCGGCGTGGTGGACAGCACGTTCTACACGACCAGCTCCGTGGTGCGCTCGATCGGGCAGCTGCTCGGCTTGGCGCCGCTCAGCCAGTACGATTCCGCCGCGACGCCTCTGTGGAACGCCTTTGCGCGACGCCTGAACTCGACGCCGTTTGCAGTCTTACCGAACACGTGGTCGCTCGACGAGCTGAACCCCGCCGCGTACCGCTCGCCGATTCCGCCCGGCGATTTCGCCGTCGCCGACCGAGCGGACGAAGTCCTGTTGAATCGCGAGATCTGGGAGAGCGTGCATCCGCGATCGCCCGCCCCACCCGTGCGACGGGCGTGGGTCGTGCGTGAGCCGGGACGGTGACGCAGGTCACACGCGGACAAACAACTAAAGAGTCTCCCAGATCCGTCGCGGTAACGCGCCCGCGGCGCGTGTCAGGCTCGTGATGCACTGATGCTGCGCTGCCGCGACGGTAGCCGCATCACACAACGCGCGCGCGCACACCTGTCACACCGCTCCATCCGCTCGGCCAGTACACGCCCTACGCGTTGCGTGACAACTTCTTGACGTCGTCGCGCCGCCAGGCGCGCAGTTTGATCATCTGGTTGTCACGTTTTGGTCACAACTTTGGCACGTGTGTTGCGCTGGGTCCACCTGATCGACGTCGATCCCCCGCGCTGCGCGCATCTCGCGGTGGGGCCAAGGGCCCGACACAGGCCCGCCGACACCCGGTAAGGGGAGGCTCACCTGGGCCGCATCGACCGGTTGCGCGCTCGCGGCGCCCGCGCGACCACGAGCCCCAGCCAGCCCGCGTCCGCCATCGAAGGCGCAGTCGCCTCGCGACTGAGCCCGGTTTCGGGTTCGGCCGCCGGCCTGCCGTCCGACCTCGTCCGCCGCCCGACCGTTCGCGGGAAGTTCCTGTTCGTGGGCGACACCAAGCTGCATGTGCGCGGCGTCACCTATGGCGCGTTCGAGCCGGATGCGGAAGGGCGCGAGTATCAGGACATCGAGAGAGTCGAGCGGGACTTCGCCCAGATGGCAGCCCACGGGATCAATGCGGTACGGATCCCCCACACGACTCCTCCCCCCACGCTGCTCGACGCCGCCGCCCGCCACGGCCTCTATGTCATGGTCGGCCTCAGCGCGGAGCAGTACCTCGGATTTCTGATCGACCGCCGCCAGGCGCCCGATGTCGCGGCGCTGATCCGGGCCAAGGTCCGCGCCTGCGCCGGCCACCCCGCCCTGCTGTGCTACGGGCTCGGTAACGAGATCCCGGCTCCGATGGCCCGCTGGCTGGGCCGCCGGAAGGTGGAGCACTATCTCGAGCGGATGTACCGCGTGGTGAAAGAGGAAGACCCGGACGGGCTGGTGACGTACGTGAACTACCCCACCACCGAATACCTCCGGCTGCCGTTCCTGGACCTGCTGTGCTTCAACGTCTACCTCGAGTCGCAGGAGCGGTTCGACGCCTACCTCGCCCGGCTCCAGAACCTCGCGGGCGACCGGCCGCTCGTGATGAGCGAGCTCGGGCTGGACAGCCTGCGGAACGGCGAGGACGTACAGGCGCGGTCGCTCGACTGGCAGGTGCGCACGGCGTTCGCGGCCGGCTGTGCCGGAGCGTTCGTGTTTTCGTGGACCGACGAGTGGTACCGGCACGGGCAGGGGGTGGGAGACTGGGCGTTCGGGCTCACGCGCGCCGATCGCTCGCCCAAGCCGGCGCTGTGCACGGTGCGCGAGGCGTTCGCGGAGGTGCCGCTCCCGCCGCAGCTGCCCTGGCCCCGCGTATCGGTGGTGGTCTGCACCTACAACGGCGCGCGCACCATCCGCGATTGTCTCGATGGACTGAGCCGCGTCGTCTACCCCGACTACGAAGTGATCGTCGTGGACGATGGATCGTCTGACGCGAGCGGCGTGATCGCGCGTCAGTACGACTGCCGTCTGATCCGGACCGAGAATCGCGGGCTCGCCAACGCGCGCAACTCGGGACTCGCCGCGGCCACCGGAGAAATCGTGGCATATCTGGACGACGACGCCTACCCCGACCCGGACTGGCTCACGTACCTCGCGTCCACGTTCCTGCGCACCGCGTACGCGGGTGTGGGCGGGCCCAACATCGCCCCCGCCGACGATGGTCCGATCGCGGAGTGCGTGGCGCGCGCGCCAGGCGGTCCCGTGCACGTACTCGTGACGGATCGCGAGGCCGAGCACATCCCCGGCTGCAACATGGCATTCCGGAAGTCGTGCCTCGAGGCGATCGGCGGGTTCGACCCGCAGTTCCGCACCGCCGGCGACGACGTGGACGTGTGCTGGCGACTGCAGGAGCGGGGCTGGAAGCTGGGCTTCCACCCCGCCGCCATGGTCTGGCACCACCGCCGCAACTCGGTGCGCACCTACTGGCGGCAGCAGATCGGCTACGGCCGGGCGGAGGCGATGCTCGAGCGCAAATGGCCGGAGAAGTACAACGGACCCGGGCACGTGCGCTGGGTGGGCCGCATGTACGGCGACGGACTCACCCACGCGCTCGGTTGGCGCCGGTCGCGCGTGTACCACGGGGTCTGGGGCGGGGCCCCGTTCCAATCTCTGTACCAACCGGCGCCCAGTCTGCTCGGGTCCCTGCCGCAGATGCCGGAGTGGCACCTGATGACGGCGAGCCTCGCGGGAATCGCGGCGTTGAGCGCCGCCTGGCGGCCGTTCAAGCTGGCGTTCCCCCTGCTCGCCGTGGCGATCGTGCCGCCCGTCGCCCAGGCCTGGCTCAGCGCGGCGCGCGCGGCATTCCCCGACGGGCCGGCCGGCTGGTCGACGCGACTGCGGCGGCGCTTGCTGACCGCGGCGCTGCATCTGATTCAGCCCTTGGCCCGGCTGCGCGGGCGCCTGAACGAGGGCCTCACGCCATGGCGGCGCCGGGGCACACCCGGACCGACGCCGCTGTGGCCCGTCACCGCGTCCATCTGGAGCGACGAGGCACGCGACCAGGACCAGCGACTGCGGACCATGGAAGCGGACCTGCGGGTCGAGGGCGCCTGCGTGCTGCGCGGTGGCCGGCATGACCCGTGGGACCTGGAGGTGCGCGGCGGATTCTTCGGGGCCGCCCGCTTCATTTTGGGCGTGGAAGATCATCCCAGCGGCCATCAGATGCTGCGGCTGCGCTGGTGGCCGGTTGTGCCCGTGCGAGGGCCGATCCTCACGCTGGTGTTCGCCGCGCTCACCTACAGCGCGGTCCACGACCGCGCCTGGGTGGCCGCCGCCGTCGTGGGGCCGGGGGCCGCGTTCTTCGCGTGGCGTGTGCTCGAGCAGTGCACGGCGGCGATGGCGACGGTGCGGGACGCCGTCGCACGGCTGCGGCACCGGAAGGCATGATGCACGACGCCACGTTGTTCGGACGCGTGTTGCGCCAGGCCCGGTCGTACTGGCCGCACGTCGCGGGAGTGTTCGCGCTCGGCTTGCTCGCGAGTCCGATCGCGCTCCTGACTCCGGTGCCCCTCAAGATCGTGGTCGATTCGGTGCTGGGCACCCGGCCGCTTCCGCCCCTGCTGCGGGCCCTCGTGCCGGCGTCGGTCGGCTCGAGCGCCGCCGCCACGCTCGCGCTGGCCATCGGGCTGCTGCTCGCCGTCACGGCGCTCGGCCAGCTCCAGAGTCTCGCCACCGCGCTGCTCCGCACCTACATCGGCGAGCGGCTGGTGCTCGACTTCCGCGCCCTCCTCGTTCAGCAGGTCCAGCGCCTGTCGCTGTCGTATCACGACTCGCGCGGCACGGCCGACTCGGTTTACCGCATCCAGTACGACGCCCCCGCCATCCAGAACATCCTGGTGGACGGCGCCATTCCCTTCGTCTCTGCCGCGATCACGGTGGTCACGATGTGGATCGTCACGGCCGAGCTCGACCGGCAACTCGCCGTCGTGGCGCTGGCGATCTCCCCGCCGCTGTTCTTTCTGTCCCGCTTGTACCGCCCGCGCATGCGCCGCCAATCGCGCCAGGTGAAGAAGCTCGAGAGCTCGGCGCTGGCCGTCGTGCAGGAAACGCTCGGCGCGCTGCGGGTCGTCAAGGCGTTCGGCCAGGAAGCGCGCGAAACCGGCCGCTTCGTGCATCGCTCCCGAGAGGGCGTGACCGCGCGCATCCGACTGGCCGTGCTCGAGGGAGGCTACGGGCTGCTCATCGGCCTGGTCACGGCGCTCGGGATGGCGGCGGTGCTGCTCATCGGGGTCGGGCATGTGCGCGCGGGCACGCTCACGCTGGGGCAGCTCTTGATGGTGCTCGGCTACCTGGGGCAGCTGTACGAGCCGCTGAAGACCATGAGTCGGAAGGCGACGGGGCTGCAGGGGTACCTGGCGAGCGCCGAGCGCGCGTTCGCGCTCCTGGACGAGCAGCCCGAGGTGCCGGAGCGGGCGCACGCCCGCTCGGTGACGCGCGCGACGGGGGCGGTCGAGTTCCGGGGCGTCTCGTTCGCGTACGGCCCGGACCGGCCGGTGCTCCAGGACGTTTCGTTCGCGATCGCGCCGGGGACGCGGCTGGGAGTGGTCGGCGCGACCGGGGCCGGCAAGACCACGCTGATCAGCCTGCTCGCCCGCTTTTACGATCCGACCGCGGGGCAAATCCTCTTGGACGGCGTGGACCTGCGCGACTACAAGCTCGACGACCTGCGCCGTCAGTTTGCCGTGGTGCTGCAGGAAACCGTGCTGTTCTCGGCCAGCATCGCGGAGAACATCGCCTACGCCGCGCCCGGCGCGACCCGGGAGCAGATCGTGGCCGCCGCACACGCCGCCAACGCGCACGAGTTCATCGCACGCCTGCCCCGAGGCTACGACACGCAGGTCGGCGAGCGCGGCGCGCAGCTCTCCGGCGGCCAGCGGCAGCGCATCGCGCTCGCGCGCGCCTTCCTCAAGGACAGCCCGGTGCTGATCCTCGACGAGCCCACGAGCGCCGTCGACGCCGACACGGAGGCGAAGATCCTCGGCGCGATGCGGCATCTGATGCGCGGCCGTACTGTGCTCCTGATCTCGCATCGGCCGAGTACGCTGGAGCGCTGCCAGGCGCTCCTGGTGCTCGAGAACGGTCGGGTCGTCACTGATACCATCTCATCCGTCGTCATCGCGCCGTCGCCCGTCGCGCCCGGAGCGCCGGCCGTGGGCGAGCGGCGGTCGAATCTCAAGAGTCATCCGGCCGTTCGCGCCTGGTGCAAGCTGTATCCGCGCGCCGAGCCGACGTCGATCAAGCCGCTGCGCGTCCGGAAGCGGAAGAGCAACGTGTACCGCCTCGAGGGCGTGGGTCACGCCGCATCGGCCGTCATCGCGAAGCGGTGCCGGACGGCCGTCGCTCAGTTAGAGCGCACAGTCTACGAGGACGTTCTGGCCGGCCTCGAGATCCCGTCGCTCCGCTACTACGGATTCGTCGACGAGCCGGACACCGCCTCCGGGTGGCTCTTCATGGAAGAAGCCAGCGGTCCCGAATACTCGAATCTGCTTCCCGAGCACCGCGCCCGAGCCGGCCGCTGGCTGGGGTTACTGCATGCCGCAGCCGCCGGCCCGGCCGCCGGGGCGCACCTCCCGGACGGCGGACCCGCCCGATATCTCGAGCGCGTGCGGACGCTGTGCGAGACCTTGCGGCGCCATCTCGACAATCCCGTCCTGTTGCCGGAGGACGTGGCCTTTCTCGAGGGGCTCCTGGCGCGGCTCGACGATCTGGCCGCGCGCTGGCCCCTGGTGGAGAACGTGTGTCGCGGCGTGCCACAGACCCTGGTGCACGGTGACTTCAACGGCCGGAACATGCGCCTGCGAAGTGGGCACGACGACGCCACCATCACCGTGTTCGATTGGGAAGACGCCGGCTGGGGCGTCCCCGCCGTCGACCTGGCCCAGCAGCTGACCGTGTCGTCGGGACAGCTGTCCGCCAACCCCGACATTCCGACCTACTGGTCCGCAGGGCGGGAGCGCTGGCCGGACCTGAGCAGCGAGGCGTGCTGGCGACTGGCCTATTGTGGGACGGTGTTCCGCACGCTGTCGGCGATGTCATGGATTTCGGATGACCTCGCGAACGACTGGGCTCACGCGTGTCTCCCCGACATGCGGCTGTACGCCGCCGAGCTGGAAAGCGCCATGGAGCGGCTCGACTGGGTACGCCGCGCGTCGCCGCCGCAGCGCGAGGTGGCCGCGACATGAAGCGACTCCGGATCGGCTTCCTGGCGACGGTCCGCGTTGGTCAGCGCACCAGTCATGTGCCCGCGGTGATGCAAGCGTTGTCGGATGCCGGGGTGATCGTCGACGTCATCGACCCCGGGAAGCAGCTGGTCGACCTGACCGACGTGCGGGTGGACCACGATCTCTACGTCTTGAAGAAGACCAGCTCGCTCGCCTTGAGCATCGCCGCGGCGCTGCACGCCCAGGGCGCTGCGATCGTGAATCCGTATCCCGTGAGCGTGGCGCTCCGCGACAAGATCGTGACGTCCAGAATCCTGCAGCTGGCCGGGGTGCCCATCCCCGCCAGCTACGTCGCGTCGCAGGCCGCGCAGCTCGCGCGGCTCCTCGACGAAGGCCCAATCGTCGTCAAGCCGTATCAGGGCTCGGAAGGCGTCGGAGTCCGCGTGGTGCGCAGCGTCGCCGACCTCGCGACCGTGCCGGTCGGCCGGGAGCCGGTCTTCGCCCAGCGCTACCACCCGCCCCAGGGCCGCGACCGGAAGATCTACGCGATCGGCGGCCGGTTCTTCGGCGTCAAGAAGGTCTTTCCGGCGAGGACCGAGGACGAGAAACACGGCGAGCCATTCACGCCTTCGGAGGAGCTGTGCGACATCGCGCAGCGCTGCGGCGGGGCGTTCGGCATCGATCTCTACAGCGTCGACATCATCGAGAGCAACGGGAAGCCGTACGTCGTGGACATGTGCAGCATCCCGGGGTGCGGAGGCGTCCCGGACGCGCCGCAGCGCCTCGCATCGTACCTGATCGCGGCGGCGGGGCGCGCGGCCGGGACATTCGGGCGGGTGATGGTCGGAGCCCCAGCGTGATGGCGCTGCACCAGCAACTCGCTCGCTGCCTGGACGAGCGCCGGGAGCCCGGCGCCACCGAGCTGTGCGACGCCCTGGAGCGCCTGCTGGACGGCACCGCAGCCTCGGACGACGCGATCGGCCTCGAGCGGCTGCAAAAAGGGGTCTACCGACTGCGGGTGAGCGGCGCCCCCGGCCGCTCGCTCGTGATCAAGCGTCACACGCCGGCCATCGCGCACACCGACCGCCTCGTCGTGGAGCGCTGGCTGCCGGCGCTCGGTCTCGGCGACCGCTGCCCGCGGCTGCTCGGCGCCGCCGCGCAGCGCGAAGGGCGCTGGGTGTGGCACGTCTACGAGGACCTCCGCTGCGAGACGCTCGCCGATCGGCGGGAGCGGCCCCGCCTGGAGGCGGCGGTCGATCTCATCGCTCAGCTCCACACCCGAGGCGAGGGCCACGCCCTCCTGCCCGAGATCCGCTGGCACGGTCGCGATCATGGCGCTGGGTCGTTGATCTCGAACCTGCGCGACGGCATCAAGGCGCTCGAAGCCCTCGCGACGCTTCGCACGCCGGCGAAGTTCGCAAGATCTCACAGGCGTTTGCTCGAGCGACTGCACCGGCTGCTCGACGAGGCACCTCGACAAGTCGGCTTCGTGGACGAGGCCGGCGGCCCCGATACGCTGCTGCACGGCGATCTCGGGCCGAAGAACGTCTTCGTCGCCATCGCCGGCGACGGCGCGTGGGCCCGGCTCGTCGATTGGGACCACGTCGGCGTGGGCTCCGCGAGCTACGACCTCTCGACGTTCCTCTACCAGTCGTCGCCCGACGAGCGGCCCTGGCTGCTGCGTCGCTATCGCGCGGCCGTCGAGCGGGCAGGCCAGCGTCTGGCGGCGGATCGCGACCTGAATCGGCTGTTCCACACGGCCGAGACCGCGCGCGGGGTCAGCTGCGTCATCTGGCCCGCGATGGCCCTGTTGAACGATGGCGCCGAATGGGGCCGCAGCGGTCTCGCGGATATCGAGGACTGGTTCGAGACGCTCCGCCCGCCGCTGTCGGATTCGCTCGGGGGTGCCGCGTGAGCCTCACGGTCTGCCTCGCGCCGGCGAACACGATCGGGTACCCCCAGGGCGGCGGGCACCTCTGGGTGTATCTGAACTGGGCCCTGGCGCTGCGCGCCAGTGGATGCCGGGTGATCTGGCTCGAAGGCGTGGACGGCGATGTGGGCGACGCCTCGGTGGCGCGCCGCCGTCGCTGGCGCGGCCGCGACGTACGCGAGTGCGTCGCCACTCTCAAGGCTCACCTCGGCCGCTACGGTCTCGCCGACGCGCTGGCGCTGTACTCGATCGGCGAGGAGCCGCTCCCCAGTGACCTGGCGGCTGCCGGCCTGAACCTGGATGCCGCGGCCGACGCCGACCTGCTGCTGAACCTGTCGCACGCGCTCCCCGAATCCGTCGTGCGACGCTTCCGTCGTTCGGCGTTCGTCGACACCGATCCCGGCCTGTTCCAGGTGTGGATGACGACGGGCGACATTTGCGTCGCACCCCACGACAGCTACTTCACGATCGGCGAGACGGTGGGCACGCCGGCCGCGCGCTTTCCCGACTGCGGCCTGCGCTGGCACTATACACCGCCTCCCGTGTTCCTCGCCGAGTGGCCGGTGGTGCGCGCCGATCCCGCGTCGCCCTACACGACCGTCACGCACTGGTGGGGCGGGACGTTCGAGTTCGCGGGCACGACCTTCTCCAACGACAAGCGCACGGCCTACCTCGAGTACGCCGAGCTGCCGTCCCGGACGCCCGCGCGCCTCGAGCTGGCGGTGTGCCTGGGCGAGCACTACGCGGAGTGGCGCGAGCGGCTCGGAGCCCTGGGCTGGGGCGTGCGTGAGGCATGGGAGGTCAGCGGGACGCCGGAAGCCTACCGCGCCTACATCCAGGCGTCGCGGGGCGAATTCAGCTGCGTCAAGCCCTACTGCGTCCAGTTCGTGAACAGCTGGACCAGCGACCGGACGATCTGCTACCTGGCCAGTGGCAAGCCGGCGGTGGTGCAGCACAGCGGGCCCAGCCGGCTGCCCGACGCCGCGGGATTGTTCCGCTTCAGGTCGATGGACGAAGCGGTGCGCGCGATGGCGGCGATCGAGGCCGATTACGAGAAACACTGCCGCCTCGCGCGCCACCTCGCCGAGGAGCACTTCGACGGTTGCCGCGTGGTCACACGGGTTCTGGAGCGCGCGATCACATGACCACGCGCGGCGTAGCGGACGTGCGCGAGCGCCTGGAGCGCTCGCTCGAGCGATGGCAGGAGCCTGGGGCGACGGAGCTGTGCGAGGCCGTGGCGGAACTGTTGGGCGACGCCGCGCGCGCCGGAGAACGGCTGCACGTCGAGCGCTTGAAGCCCGCGGTGTACCGGCTGAAGGTCGGCGTAGCGCCAGGCCGTGCCCTGGTCCTCAAGCGGCACCCGCCGGCCGTGGCCCAGACGGACCGCCTGGTGGTCGAGCGCTGGCTGCCCGCGCTCGACCTGGGCGACGGGTGTCCGCAACTGCTCGGGGCCGTGGCGGAGCGCGAGGGGAGCTGGGTGTGGCACGTGTACGAGGATTTGGGCGACGGCAATCTCGCCGCCGGGCGCCTGCCGTGGCGGCTCGACGCGGCGGTGGACTTCATGGCGGCGCTGCACGTGCGAGGCGCGCGTCATGCGCTCATACCCGAGGCGCGGTGGCGTGCACGCGACCACGGCGTGCACTTCTTCACGGCGAACCTGCGCGACGCCGTGGCGGCGCTCGAAGCGCTCGCGACCCCTCCTCGCGACGTGCCTCTCGAGTTCGCCGGTGCCCGCGAGCGCCTGTTGCAGTGCCTGTACGCGCTGCGCGACGACGCCGCGCGGCGCGTGCTCCTCATCGAAGAGGCTGGAGGACCGGACACGCTGCTGCACGGCGACCTCTGGCCCAAGAACGTCTTCGTGTCCATGACGCCCGCCGGCCCACGGGCCCGGCTCATCGACTGGGATCACGTCGGGGTGGGGCCGGCGAGCTACGACGTCTCCACCTTCCTTTATCAGTCGGCGGCTGACGAGCGGCCGACCGTTCTGCGGCGCTACCGCGAGGCGGTCGAGCGGACGGGCTGGCGGCTTCCCGACGACGGGACGCTGAACGTCCTGTTTCACACGATGGAGTGCGCGCGCTACGCCCACTGCGTCGTGTGGGCGGCCATGGCCCTGTTGCACGACGGCGCCGAGTGGGGCATCGGCGAGCTGATGGATTTCGAGCACTGGTTCCGGGCGCTCAGGCCGCCCTTCGCCGAATGACCAGCGCCGCGAAGGTGCTCGTGGTCACCGCCGACGATTTCGGCATCAGCCGCGGGGTCACCCGCGGGATCGTCGAGACGCATCGCGAGGGCATCCTCACCAGCACCAGCCTGATGGTGTACCGGCCGGCGGCGGTGGAGGCGGCGGCACTGGGCCGCGCATGCCCCGCGCTGAGCGTCGGGCTGCATCTCGAGCTCGACGCGGACACCCGGGAGGACGTGCCCGCCGCGTTACAGCGCCAGCTGGACCGCTTCGTGCATTTGGTCGGCGCGCCGCCGACGCACTTCGATTCGCACCACGACGTGCACCGCCACCCCCGCGTCCTGCCGTACGTGCGGGCGTTGGCCCGGCGGGTGGGCGTGCCGCTGCGGGGGTACTCCGACGTCCGCCACCTCCCGAAGTTTTACGGGCAGTGGGGCGGCGAGACCCACCTGGAACAGATCGGCGTCGACGGACTGCTGCGGCTGCTGGATGCAGAACTCGGCCCCGGCGTGACCGAGCTGACCTGTCATCCCGGCTACGTGGACGAGGGACTCGCCTCGAGCTACACCGTCGAGCGTGAAGCCGAGCTCCGCACCCTGTGCGACCCGCGCGTGCGCCCGGCGCTCGCCGAGCGGGGCATTCGCCTGGCGGGGTTTCGGGACCTGCCGACGCTCGTGGCCGCTCTCTCCGTCCCGCAGGGCGCGGCGTGATCGCGGTGATCTCGGTCTACAAGGTCGCCAACTTCCCGGACGGCGGCGGTCATTTCTGGGTCTACATGCAATACGCCCAGGGGCTGCGCCGGTTGGGCTGCGACGTGTACTGGCTGGAGCAGTTCCGCCCGCCGGCCTCGGGCGACGCGGCCCAGGAGGCGTCGCTGTTGTCGCCCTTCTTCGAGCGGATGAAGCGCTTCGGGCTCGAAGGGAAGACGCTCCTCTATGCGAAGGCCGGCGACGACTTCCGGTTCGTGGGCTGCGAGTGGCCCGACGCGGAGCGGGTACTGCGGCAGGCGGACCTGTTGCTGAACTTCCACTACGCCATCGACCCGCGATTGCTCGCCTGCGCCCGGCGCACGGCGCTGGTCGACATCGACCCGGGCCTGCTCCAGTTCTGGATCAGCACGGGCCAGCTCAGCGTACCGGCGCACGACTGCTACCTGACCACCGGCGAAACCGTGGGCACACCCTCGGCCCCGTTCTCCGACTGCGGCCTGCAGTGGCACCGCATCCGGCCTCCGGTGTGTCTCGACCTCTGGCCATTCACATACGATCCTCACGCCGAAGCGTTCACGACGGTCTCGAGCTGGTCGACGACCGACTGGCTCAAGATCACCGAGAACGGCAAGACGGTGCTGCGGGAGAATACGAAGCGCGTGGCGTTCCTCGAGTTCGCCGAGCTGCCGCGGCGCACCCGCCAGCCGCTCGAGCTCGCTTTGTACACGGACGAGCGCGACGCGGCGGATCTCGCTCGGCTCACCCAAAACGGCTGGCGGGTGCGCCACTCGACCACAGTCGCGGGGAGCCCCGATGCCTACCGCTCCTACGTCCAGCGCTCGCGCGGCGAGTTCAGCTGCGCCAAGGCGTCGTGCATGCAGTTCCAGAACGCCTGGGTCAGCGATCGGACGCTCTGCTACCTGGCGAGCGGCAAGCCGGTCGTCGTGCAGCACACCGGCCCGAGTGCGTTCCTGCCGAACGGCGACGGCATGTTCCGCTTCACCTCGCTCGACGACGCCGCCGCGGCGCTCGACGCGATCAATCGCGACTACGAGCGCCAGTGCCGCGCGGCGCGCGCCATTGCCGAGACCCACTTCGACGCGAACCGCATCCTCGAACACGTGTTGAACGTCACGCTGACCACGGACCCGGTGGCCCCATGATCCCTGCGCTCGCCGTCCTGCTGCTCCAGTCCGCCACGATGGACTC